>Ga0209240_1000235_pt1 | contig 22866 bp, 20 predicted proteins | sample GraSoi_2013_80cm_FD_185828 | JGI IMG/M metagenome (GOLD analysis project Ga0209240, IMG submission 185828) | Grasslands soil microbial communities from the Angelo Coastal Reserve, California, USA - Sample 9_17_2013_80cm (SPAdes) (version 2) | ecosystem: Environmental > Terrestrial > Soil >...
CAACCCAACTACCCAGGAGAAAACCTAATATGCAATACTTGCTACTGATCTATGAGAACGAGAAGCGCTTTGCCACTGGATACGACCCAGCGGAAATGAAGGAGTATATGGCCTTCGGCGAGACTTATGGGAAAGCGATTAAGGGTGGGAACGCACTACAAGCGACCACCACCGCCACCACGGTTCGAGTGCGTGACGGCAAGCGTCTGACCACGGACGGGCCTTTTGCGGAGACCAAAGAGCAGCTAGGTGGTTATTACTTGGTCGAGGCAAACAACCTTGATGATGCCATTGAAATCGCTGGGAAAATCCCGGGCGCCCGGACCGGCTGTGTCGAGGTCCGACCGATCGAGACATTCTCGTGATTGAACTCGAAGACGTCTTTCGCATGGAGTGGGGGCGGATCTTATCCGCCCTCATTTCTGTGCTGGGCGACTTCGATCTTGCGGAGGAGGCTCTCCAGGAAGCCTTCTCCTGCGCCGTGGCCGAATGGGCTACAGAGACACCGCGCAATCCGCGGGCCTGGCTTTATACCACGGCCAGGCACAAGGCGATCGATACAATACGGCGTCGCGCCAACTTCGCCGAAAAACAGACGGAGCTGGTGGTTCTGGAAGAATTGCGCACCATCGGTGCTGCCAAAATCGAGGAGGACTCAACTGTGCCAGACGAGCGGCTACGATTAATTTTCACCTGTTGTCACCCGGCTTTGCCACCGGAAGCGCAGGTAGCCTTGACGCTGCGCACCCTTTGTGGCCTGACCACCGAGGAAATCGCACACGCTTTTTTGCTACCGACCCCCACCATTGCTCAACGATTGGTACGGGCCAAAACCAAGATCCGGAAGGCCGCCATCCCTTACCGGGTCCCCTTGGCGCCGGATGTACCGGAGCGGCTGTCCGTAGTGATGGCAGTTGTTTATCTTGTATTCAACGAAGGATACGCCGCCGCCCATGGCGACGCGCTGGTGCGGCACGAGCTTTGCACCGAAGCTATCCGGCTTACCCGATTGTTGCGCGCGCTTTTGCAGGCGCCGTACCCAGAGCTCGATGCATTGTTGGCTTTGATGTTATTGCACGATTCGCGTCGTAGCACTCGCGTTAACGCCGATGGCGAACTCGTGCTGCTTGCAGACCAAGACCGTACCCGTTGGAATCAGGCGCAGATCGATGAAGGCTGCGCTCTGGTACAATCGGCATTTCAGGCCGGCCCGATCGGACCGTATGCAATTGAGGCCGCCATCGCCGCTCTACATGCAAAAGCCGCCTGTCCAGAGGAGACGGATTGGAGCCAGATCAGTGCCCTTTACGGCCGGTTGTTCGCTCTGCACCGGTCGCCGGTGGTTGCGCTCAATCACGCTGTCGCTTTGTCGATGGCAGAAGGTCCGGAAGCAGCTTTACCATTGGTTGAGGCTCTCCAGTCGGCGCTCGAAGACTACCATCTTTGGCATGCCACGCGGGCCGATCTTTTGCGGCGGCTTGGTCGAACGACCGAGGCGGTTTGCTGTTATCAGCGCGCGCTCGAGCTCACGCAAAATGAAGTCGAGAGAAGGTTCTTGAACCGGCGTTTGGAGGAGTTGAGTTGAGTGAGGGTGCCGCCTTTGTGCAAATTGAGGATGAAGAGTGGAATTAAGGTTCTTCACATACCCTCATAAAATCGTCCGAGTTGTCCCGTCGTAGGGATCAAATGATCGTAGTCAGGCAATTTATTGCCTGGGATGTGTTTGAACGGAGATCCGTCCCGTAGGGTACGGTATGATCGTTTGGCTTGACGGAGGTGCTCGCCGGTCGGGTGTGAGTCATTTCCAGGGCTGTAGCGAAACTCTTCAGATTAGGGAATCGAATTGCGCCCTAATCACACCGTCCCTACGGAACGGATTCCTTTTTGGCGGTTCACCAGGCAATAAATTGCCTAGATACGCTCACTTAGTCCCTACGGGACAGTCCTTTCCTGACGCCACGACCTCCCCAGCAACCAGACGAGGCAGCAGACGAGAAAAACGAACGCTGCTACCGGTTGGATCGTTAGAATCCAGAGCGCCTTTTGTTTGGGCAAAAAGCTGATGCGAGCGGCCGCTAAAACCATAAGGAGATAAACCACGAGCACCCCGATCCGCAGCCAAACGGGCCTCGGGCCAAGAAACGCGTCGACAAGTGTCAACACGACCGCGGGAGCGAGCAAGACGTAGGTCTGCAGCTCGGTGGCCGGCCCGCAAAGAGTCATCCAGATGCAGGCGAAAGCCAGCAGACCGCCTAACACCCGCTCTTTCGGCCAATTTTGCCGCACACCAACCAGACAAAAGAACGCGATAGCGCTGCCGCTTAGGACCTGGAAAGCAGTGTAAGCGACGTCTGGAATCGGTAGGTGGCCGAACCGGACCAGGAGAAACCAAAGATCCAGCGGCACATCCTTCAGCGGGTAGAGCCGTCGGTCATCGGCCGAACGTGTGATGGCCCACTCATGGTACTGCTGCGACACGTATGACCAATGCTGAAAAAGAAATGGCAAGATGCCCAGCGCGAGTAGCGCCAAGAACAGCCGCCAGCCGAATTTCCGGGGCGCTATAAGCAAGAGAATAAGGCCCACCGCCAGGGGATAGATTTTAAGATAGGTGGCGGCAGCGACGCAAAGAGCGGCCACGCTCCAACGCTGCGCTGGCGCCGCCGCGACCGCCAGAAGCAAGAGACCGATTACGCTTGGATTTGCCTGGCCCGTATCCAAATTCCCGAGCACCAGCGGTACTAGCAGGAGAAAAACGACTCCGTAGTATTTTGGCCTTATGCCGGGACAGATGCCGCTCCCCACAATGGCTGCGACTCCCGATAAAAAGAGTCCGGCGTTAAGCCAGGTCCAGAAAAGATTTCCCCAGCCCGGCGCCATTAGTCCGAAAGGGGCGAAAAAAACCGCAGAAATGGGACTATAAACAAAACCCCTCCAATCTTCGTACAGGTGCTGAGCATTTAACCAATGGAATCCCGCCAAGCGGTACACCGTGAACGCGGTAGCGCGATTCGGATTAGCCAGTATGCGTACGGCTAAGCCTAAGAAAATGACTAGCCATACCGCTAAAGCAGCGATATTCCACATGCTTAAACGGCTGAACTGGCCTCGTAGCGCCGCCGTAGTACGAGCTTCCGAGACCATGGTCAGAGTGAGCGAATCGCGGCCTTAATTCGAGCTGGCTGGCTGACATAAGACAAAAGCCATGCTATTTGCGGGACAAGACACGAGTAAACTACCGATAAGCCGTGCGAATTAATAAAAGCGTGAAACATTTTACCTCGGGGAAACCGATTCCGGATGCGGGAAGCGGTGTCGGAAGAAAGCCCTGCATAAATGGCTCTTAAACTCGACACTCGCAAGCTCCAGATTATTGATCGTATCGTTGGTGTCCCGCTCTGCGCCTTTCTTACCCTGGTGCGGCGACTGATAGGAGACCGGTTTGTCCCTGAAAGGGTCGAGGTTCCTCGGAACATTCTGTTCGTCAAATTGGCGGAGCAAGGCTCGACGGTATTAGCTTACCCGGCAATCTCGCGGGCTATCCAGCTGGTCGGCCGCGAGAACGTGTTCTTTTTGGTGTTTGAAGAGAACCGATTCATTCTCGACGCCATGGGACTGATCCCGCCCGAGAACGTGATCACGATTCGGCATAAGCAACCACTGGAGCTCGGGTGGCAGGCACTTCGTGCGTTGCTGCGCGTCCGCTGGCAACGGTTGGAAGCTGCCGTGGATTTGGAGTTTTTTTCGCGGGGGTCAGCGGTTTTGACCTTCCTGTCCGGTGCGCGTCAGCGGGTCGGATTTCACACCTTTTTTGGAGACGGTCCGTACCGGGGCGACTTAATGACTCATCGCCTGACGTACAATCCGTACCTGCACACGAGCCAAATATTCCTGTTAATGGTAGCGGCGCTGGAGCAGCCGGTACCCCGGTCCGGTAAACTTTCGGTGCCGGTGCCACAGATTGAAAAATGGGTACCCGACTTCGTGCCGATAAAGGGTGAGCAGGAGCAGGTTCGTCGTTTGCTTCAACAGGAGACTAATAACGAGACCGACCCACCGATCGTGCTGCTAAATCCGAATGCGAGCGATTTGTTGCCTTTGCGTAAATGGCCCGTGGAACGGTACGTGTCGCTCGCGCAGCGTTTGCTCGAAGCGTTTCCTGAGATCTATATCGGATTGACCGGTGCTCCCGATGAGTCCGGGCCAATCGAGGCGATGGTCCGGGAGATTGGATCCCCGCGTTGCTTTTCGCTGGCCGGGAAAACAACCTTACGCCAACTCCTTGTGCTCTACACACTCTCTGAGCTGCTGATCACCAACGACAGTGGACCGGCCCATTTTGCGGCGATGACCCAGATTAATACGGTGACGCTTTTTGGCCCGGAAACACCGGCCCTTTTTGGAGCCCGCACCCCCCGGGCCATCACGATCTGGCAAGGGCTTGCCTGCAGCCCTTGTGTTAACGCTTACAATAACCGGCAGAGCTCTTGCACCAACAACGTCTGTATGCAGAAAATCACAGTCGATCGGGTGTTCGAAGAGGCCGGCAAAGTTTACCTGGGCCGCCACCAAAATCGCCCGGCCATGCGAGTGTGACTAGCAGCGCGAGCATCATCGTAGGTGATAGCCGACACCTTTGATAACCCCTTCTTCGAATCCTCCCGGATCGAGATGTCCGGGCTCCCCGGTAAAGACTAGCGTGTATCCGTAGCGCACCTTTTTCTGTCCGGAAAAGACCAACTCGCCATTGACTGTAATCCTTCGCGAATCGAGCCAATCTCCGAGTCGGCACTGTTGAGCCACCAACCGGCCGGAAGCTCCAGCTTGTCGGGCCAATTCGTCGACTGGTAGGTCGGTGTCCGATTGCAGGGCTTTATGCCAACCGTTTCCGTCCATGTAGGCAGCTTCCACACCTGACCCTCGGGTGTAGCTGATAACAACGACCACGAAGTGCGAATCAGTGGACCACTTTGCATCCACGTGTTGAACACCTTCTAGGTTGTTCGCCAAGGTCACCAGATTTGATCCTCCGGAATCGGCGACTCGAACTCCTATGCCTATTTCCAACGTGTGCGCGCCGTCAGGTGCGCGAATCTCTTTAGGTGTGAGCGAGCCTTCGGCCCAGCCGAGGTTCGCGACCAGTGCGCTCGCTAGTAGACACGTCAGAATAGTTCTCATTAGTTTGGTTTTCTGTAGGATCTCAATTGCCGGGGATGGATTTCGTACCGGAAAAAACTTGGACGGTTACGCTCGGGTTCCCCACGGTCCACGAGTTCTTTTGAAACTGAATGCCAACGGCTGTCGCGCATGCTTCAGATATCTCCCCAGTGCCACCCGGCGGCCCGACATCTTCGACCCGAGCCCAGACAGTCTGCCCGGTTGCGTTGTTAGTCACTTGCGCCCAGTCACCGATTTGAGCCCCGCTCGCTGCCATCTGTGCCTGTGACATCACCACGTAAGCGTATTCTGCGGAGTTTACCGGTTGACCATCGATCTGTCCGGAGGTCTGTGCGTTCCAATTCGGGTCGTACCCTTGCGCCGAAGGATCGCCGTCGGTGTCGATCTTGGCTGTGCTGCTAGCGGTGAACGACGCAGTGTCGAATTGGCTGACATCCTGTGGTGCACCAAATCCCGGGGCTCCGCCCGCGTTAGTAACGGGTTGAGTGCCGGACACCGCATTGCCAATTTGTTGACCCTGCGCTAAGTCGCTGGCCGAAGGCGTCCCGGATGTGCCGCCACTCGGCTGGCTGCTGCTATTGTCGCACCCTGAAATTGTGGCCATCAGCAACATGACAAAGCTCCAGTGCGAGATCCATCGGACCATAGCCCTCCCATCCGCCGACGTTCATGTCCGGTCGGGATGCGCCCGAAGCAGGAACCCGAAAAGCTGATTTTTATTGGCATGTAGCTCGATCCAGGCCTCGAGTTTTCCGAAAGACGTCCAGGCACAGCCCTTTCTGATATCCGGCCCGTACACATTGCCATCCGAACCGACGATAGTAACCGAGCCCAATGAGACCGGACCAGTTGGAGAGCAGGTAGTAGGACACACTAGAACCGAGCCAACGGGAGCTGCGCTTGGATTGATTGGAATCGCGTCTGATTGTTCCAGCTCTTGGAGAATTCCTAACGTGCTATTAGATCTGAACGTAAACCCTGCAATGGGATTTAGTACGGTGTTTAGGACGGCGCCTAGAGGATAAATATCCTGAGCCGCAGCCATGCTCTGCGGTTGCTCCAACGTTGATCTGGAAGTTCCGAGCAGAGCGCACAGCCGGCTGCACACCTCGGACGGAATCAGGTCACGATCTATAGCGATATCTAAAGACGTATCAGCAAACAGAACCTTTGGCAGGGGGACGGGGGGCTCATTCGTAGATCTATTTGCGATGACCATAACCCCGCGACGCTGGCGTTGCTCGAGAACAAACAAATCATAGGTAATGCCGTCAGTTTGAGCGGCTCCGGAAAAGACAATCCCGCCTTCCGGAACGGCGTCTTGCACGAACGTCTGTACGTTCACATCCATGCCGTTGGCTCTCGCGCTCATTGATGTGAGCAGAAACATAAATACGCCTATAAGAAACATAAGGTATTTGTGTTATATATTGCCGCCGCCAAATGTCAACACAATGTTAGTATGTGTTGTGTATTGGTCCCGAGTCCTACCGCTTCCACGCCCATCTGAACCCTGCTTTTACTTCGCGTCTATTCGCGTCCATTCGCGGTTTGGTATTTTATCTGCGTTTATCCGCGGTTGGTTTTTGGGGCTTTTCGCTGAAACGCGACTAAACGTCAGGTCGGCAATCTCGGGCTCGATCGGCGCGATTCCTCGGACAGCGAGGCAGCGCCGTCTTTACTTGATCGCGCCCATCGTGAGACCTCGCACCAATTGTCGGGAAACGATGATGCTGAATATGATGACCGGGAGGGCAATCATGGTGCCGGTAGCCATGATCTGGCCCCAGGGTAAATCATAACCGCTCATGAAACTGGTGGCCACCACCGGAGCCGTTTGCGCATGTCTCGCAGTCAAAACCAGCGCATACAACAATTCGTTCCACGAAAAAATAAAACTGAAGATAGCGGAAACTGCGATGCCAGGTGCAGCTAACGGCAGTCCGATCCGCCAGAAAATGGCGAAAGAATTGTAGCCCTCCAGGGTTGCGGCTTCGTCGAGCTCTTTGGGAATGTTCCGAAACTGGTCGGCACAGATCCAAATCACGATTGGCACGTTAAACGTGAGGTAGATCAAGATAAGGGCAATTGGGGTATCGTTCAGCTTTAGGCTCCGTGCTAAAAGGAAAAAAGGTAACGCCAATACGATCGGACTCAGCATGCGGTTGGTGATAAACCAAAACCAAAGATCCTTTTTGCCCTTGAATTCAAACCGCGCGATCGCATAGGCAGCCGGTGTTCCCAATAAAAGAGACAACAGAGTTGAGCTGACTGCTACGAGGAGCGAATTCTGGAGACTTAAGGCAACATCGAACTTCGCTACCGCCCGCTGATAGTGCTCCAGCGTCGGTGCAAAGAAGAACTTCGGAATCGGCGAAAGAATGTCCTGCTGATTCTTAAGCGAAGTAGCGATCATCCAGTAAAAAGGAAAGACGCAAAATAAGATGATCAAAAGCAGGGCGATCAAGTGACCGACGTGCAATTTACGTCGATAGCGCAAGTTCGGATTGCCAGGCTCCGCTATCGGTGGAGGCACAACTAGTGGGTCAGACTTCACGGTAGATGAATCGGATGTAAATCCGGGAAAGAATGATGGTGAGGATCAGCAGGACGATCGCTTCCGCAGAAGCCGACCCTTGATTGAATGACCGAAAACCAATTCGCTGGATATAGATGCTAATCAGCTCGGTAGCCGCGCCAGGACCACCGCGAGTCATGACGAAAACGACGTCAAACATCTTGAGAATATCAGCTGTACGCAGAATCAGGATCGCGGTTACTCCGGGCAGCAGGAAGGGCAGCTGAACTTTGCGGAGGGTATGCCACCATTTATCCGTTTCTAATTTGGCGGCCTCCTCGATCTCAACCGGCACCATCGTCAGGCTCGAGAACAACACCAGTGCGCAGAAAGGAGTCCATTGCCAGCAATCCATGATGGAGACACTAAGGAAGGCGAGATTTGGATCAGCTAACCATTGAGGTTTGTAATGGAAGATCAGGTTCCAAAAAAAACTATTGATGCCGAAATCGCTATTGAACATTAGCCGGCCCATCAGGCCGACAACGGCAAACGTGGTCGCCATCGGAACGACTAAAGCGACCCGAGCGATATTTTTTACGACCTCATTCCCAGGCTTATGAAGCAAAAGGGCGATTAACAGGCCGAGGCCGAGTTGGATCGGCAAATTAATGATCAGAAAAAGAAGCGAACGACCCAATGCCTCCCGGAAAGACTGATCAAAAAGCAAATCACGATAGTTCGAGAGCCAAACAAAAGGGACATCGTAGATCGGCCAAATACCGAGGAAAGCGCCCTTTAGATGAGCTTTGGTTACAATGAACTGTTGGAACGAAGTCGACAGAGCAAAAAGCAGCGGGATAATGCCGACGGCTAAAAGAACAACCATTGCCGGAGCGACAAACCATTTCGCGCCCGTCGAATAAGCCTTCCTTTCCTTCGCCATGTCTTTCTATAAAGATTTCGCTTCTACGGAGCTAGTTCTTCGTCGGGAGTTCTCAAACTCCAGCGACTCGCAAGCGACGCCGATCGCGAGCGGCGGCCTGACATTCCTCTCTATCAGACCGCCGATCAAACGTCGCAAGTTTTACTGCGCTAACTTCTTCTTGCCATCGTAATAACCGGCCTTGGAAAGAACGTCCTCGACCCGTTTACCGATCTCTTCGGACCCTTGCTTTACGGAGACGCTCCCGATCATGATATTGGTTCCGACTTCGGCGACGATTTCCGAGAGCTGCGGCCACTCAGCAAATCTGGGCCGAAACTCAGGGACGCCTTGTTGCCAGGACTCCACCATCGGTTCGACGAAAGGATATTTCTTAACGATTTCGGGGTCTTTGTAAGTCGATTGCCGGCCGCTAACGCCGCCGTTCTCGACGTACTCTTTAGCTGTTTCCTTCGAAGTGGCCCACTGGATGAAAAGCCAGGAGGCTGCTTTCTGGTTATCGTTAGCCTGTTTGGCGACTGCCAGAGAAAAACCGCCCAGCGCGGGTTTCCGTCCATCGGGTCCTTTTGGCTCAGGCGCCACCCCTAAATCGTCGACAATCTTAGAAGACTTGGGATCAACCAACGTTGAGTAGAACGCCGACCATTCAGTAATCATTGCGACTTTGCCTTGGGCGAGCGCGTTAACCGCCTCGATATGATCGTAGTCCACAATCCCCGACGGCATGTATTTCATCAATTCCTGCCGGAAATTCAGGCCCGTTTGCGATTGAGCGCTCACGAGGTTTGACTTGAACTTGGAATCCAGCAAGGACCCGCCCCACGGCCAAATGAATCGCATGAAGCTGTCGCACGATTGGGTCTCCCCGCGGCGAGACTGCAGCGCGTAAGCATATTTCCCGTCCTTGGTTAGCTTGGGAGCGTAGACCTTCAGCAAATCGTCCCAGGTTTCCGGCGGCTTATCGAAGCCCGCGTCTTTCAACAGCTTCTTGTTGTAGAAAAGCAGGCCCGAGTAGTTGTCGAACGGAGGCCCGTAAACCGTGCCATTCCAGCTGCCGAACGCATTTAGGAGCAGCGGAAAGAAGTCTGAAATATCGTAGTTAGGATCGAAGATATTCGGGAACTGTTTCTTTAGATCCTCGATTGGCACAATGTAATCAGAGTCGGCAAAGGTTCCGATCCAGACTAGGTCTACCAAAGCGATGGTAAGATCGCCGTTCGATGAGAAGTCGCGAACTTCCTTTTCGAGCGTGCTCTCGTACGGAACAATCTCGTACTTCACTTTGATGCCGGTTTTCTGTTCGAAATCCGGGAGCATTTTCATGATCGCTCGATAGCCGGGACGGTCGAGAAAAATCACCGAGATCTCGGTTCCTTTGTAAGGCTTTGCTGCCTCTTCCAGGCTCCAAGCACCGGCGATACCAGCGCTCAGGGCGAAACAAGCCGCACCAAGCGCCAATTGACGGATGAATTTTATCATAAGGGGTGGGGAGATATGATTTGGTCGTGACTGTTATGGGGAGCTCCGTTTTCTAGAACGGAGATTACAAATTGGATTTCAAGACTTGAACGGGCGAGGGCTATTGCCCTTCGTGGTTGGCTGGTTTGATTTTCGTGCTGATAAGACTGTCTTGCCTCTTTGTGGCACGCGACTATTGATCGCGCTGCCATCTTCACCTCCTTTCTCTAACGGAGCCGTGGAACCGCGGATCCTAAGGGTTGGAGTTAAAATCACGTTTTTTTCCGCAGGCTTCTTAGCGTCCCCGGATTGCACCAAATTGATTAACAACTCGACTGCCTGCGCGCCGATTTCGCGGTAGGGCTGAGCCACGGTTGTAAGCGGAGGAACGAGAAAACGGCTTATCTCGATGTCGTCAAACCCCATGATCGAGATGTCGCGGGGAATACGGAAGCCCGATTCCACCAGCTTTCGCCAAGCGCCGATGGCCACGATGTCGTTCGTCGCGAATATCGCCGTTGGTCTCGGGTCTAGCTGTAGAAGGTCGGTAATACGAAGCCCCAGATGCAGATCTTGACGGCCTGTCACCCTGTACGCTTCAGGGATCTCTAATCCGAATTTCTGTAGTTCGAGCTGAAAACCGTGGAGTCGTTCGGCCACGTTTTGGACACTTGGCTCGCCGCAGAGCACGCCAATTACTCGATGGCCCAGCTTCGCCAGATGCCGGGCAGCCAATCTGCCGCCAAGGACATTGTCAGTAGAAATCGAATATTGATCGGGGACTTGGCGGTCAACGAATACAATAGGTACCGAGATATTTCCCAGCATGTCAGCCACGCGGCTCTTTTGCGAGCAGTAGACCAGAAGAATTCCATCAACCTGGCGGCTTACCAGGTGAGCCACTTGTGATAGTTCTCGCTCCGGACTCCGTTCCGAGATGCAGAGGAGGGTCTGAAAGCCGCGTTCCCACAGCTGGTTCTCCATGATAGCGGCGATCTCGCCAAAGAATGGAGACGTGATATTCGGGATCACGACGCCGATAGAATTGGTCTTTCGCAGCCGCAGACTCCGAGCGCCGAGGTTGACTCGGTAATTCAGCGCGGCAATCGCCTCTTCGACATTCTTAGCGGTCGCGGGAGAAAGCGGAGCGGTTTGGTTCAGATAATGTGAAACCGTGCTAGGTGCGACGCCGGCCAGCTTAGCGACACTCCGGATGGTTGCTTTCATTCTCGGGGGACCAAAACGGGACAGGCCTGGCGCGGTTTGAATCGATTCAATAGATATGTAAAGACCGACAGACTTCGTCTCGTCCTCCGTCGCCGTCCTCGTCCTCGATTGTCTCTTCACCGCGGCTCTCGACGATCACGGTCGCAAACGTTCGAGAACGAGGACAACGACGACGACGAGGACGAGTGTTTTCGCGACGGACGCTTTATGGAACCAACAGAATCTTGAGCGACTTCTCGCCCTTCTTCATCATCTCAAGACCTTCCTCATACTTTTCAAGAGGTAGCTTGTGAGTCACGACCCCTTCCGTCGGTATACGGCCATCGGCGATCGCTGAAATCACAAACGGATATTGGTAAGGCCCGAGGTGAACCCCGAGGATATCCAGCTGTTTGCGGTCAGAAATGATGCTCCAATCAACGGACACGTCATGCGAGAATACGCTGAACTCAACGAAGCGGCCTAACTTCCGAATCATTTTCAACCCTTGCACAACGGCGTCCGGATGCCCGGTAGCCTCAATGTAGACATCGCAGCCGTAGCCGTCCGTCATCTCTTTCACGATCTTTACGACGTCATCCTTAACCGGATTAAAGACTAGATCTGCTCCGAATTTCTTAGCCAGTTCTAGTCGCTCCGGTTTGGTGTCGAGAACGATCAGTTTCTTCGGATTCCGCAGCCGGGCGCAACCTACCATGCCGAGGCCAAGGGTGCCGGCTCCCGCCAAAACCACCACGTCATCGAGCTGGATATCAGCCCGTTTCACGCACCAAGCCGAGCAAGCAAACGGCTCAACTAAGATAGCTTTCTCCAGAGGTAGATCCTGGGGCACCTGATGGTTGATGGATTCTTTCGGGTAACGCATGTATTCGGCGAAGCCGCCATTCACATTGTTCTGGAACCCATAAACGTCGTGTTTTTCGCACATCCAGTACTGACCCGACTTGCAAAAGCGGCATTCCCAGCAAGGGACGATCTGCTCGGAGATGACCCGGTCTCCGAGCTTAAATTTTCCCTGTTTCTCGACGTTTTCGCCGAGCTCGACCACATGTCCGACGAACTCGTGTCCGGGGATCATGGGCGCCTTGATGTAATTCGGTTGACCGTTTCCGCCCCAGAAAGATTCGGCGCCGACGTATGATTTAATGTCGCCTGCGCAGATCCCACAGGCTTCAACTTTCACGATAATGTCATCGGCGCCTGCTCGCGGCACCGGCACGGTTTCCAAACGATAGTCACCGGGTGCATAAGCGACCACCGCACGCATGGTTTTAGGTAAATCCTGCTTTTCCGAACCAGGACGGGAAGCAGTAGTGGGAACTTCTAGTGTTTGGGGGTTCATAACAAATCTCCGTTTAATGTTTAGAAGAGAAGAAGGGGGCGGGTGTTCAATGTATTCGATTCTTTACCGGGTAACTTGCGCCTGAATTTTATCTTTATTGCGGGTTTCATCGGCAACCGATCTCAACGGATTGCTGCTGTCCGACAGACGCTCTCCGGTGGTTGGATCAAAAAGATTCAGGTCTTCCTCGTTGAAATTAAGATAGACCGGCAGACCGGGGCGGTAACGCCGCGTAACCGGTATGCTCGACATAATGAGAATGTCGCCGTAACGCACACCGACCCGAGTCTCGTCACCGAGATCTTCAACTACGGTGACCTTACCCGCGACCGAGCCGGCAGTCGCGGTTTGGCTGACGCGGATCCCCCAGGGACGCACACCGAACTTTGACTCTTTCCGCGAGCCAATTAGCTTTTGCATGCTCGGTGTAATCGGAAGAGCAAATTCCGCCCCTGGAATTACCAGCCGCCCGGAGTCGACAACAGTGCGAAAAATATTCATCGGCGGTTCGCCCAGGAAACCGGCTACGAATTCATTAGCCGGATGATTGAAGACTTCGAGTGGAGTATCGAATTGCTGAAGCTTCCCCTCGTTCATTACCGCAATCCGGTCGGCCAGCGCCATGGCTTCCAATTGGTCATGCGTAACAATGATCGTAGTAAACCGCTGCTCCGCGTGCAGTCGTTTGATCTCTGTCCGGAGCTCAACCCGAAGCCGGGCGTCCAAATGACTGAGCGGTTCATCAAGTAGAAGCACGGATGGGCGTCGAATCATCGCTCGAGCCATATTTACGCGTTGTTTTTGACCGCTGCTTAAGGCCACAGGTTTGAGATCAAGCAACTCCTGAATCTGAAGAGTGCGGGCGATTTCATCCACGCGCCGATTGATCTCCTTAACGCCCAACCCGTGCGCTCTCAGGTTAAAAGCCAGGTTGTCCCGGACTTTTAAAGGCGGATACAGAGCATAATTTTCGAAAGCCAAACCGACCCCGCGATCTTTGGGATGCAACTCGTTTACCAGCTTGCCACCCACCCGGATTTCTCCGGCTGTCACCGATTCGAGCCCTGCGATCATCCGTAGAGTGGTTGATTTTCCGCAACCGGATGGCCCTAGCAGAGCAGTGAACTCGCCGTCGCGGACAGCGAGGTTGAGCTGATCCACGGCAGGCGGTTGAGCCTGAATGTAAGTCTTTGTCAGCGTTTTTAGGATCAGTTCAGCCATGGTTAATCGTCTCCTTCGGTCCGAGCTGAGCGGACTAAATAACGGGTGCTTTCAGGGTCGAAGAAGATCAAAGACGACGCTGGAACGCCGAACTCGATCCTGCGATCCACATCGAAGCTTCTGTGGCCGTCTACCAAAGCTCGCACTCGCTGGCCGGCTACGGAATCGATCGTCAAAACGGATTTGGTGCCTAATGGTTCAAAGCTGTAAACCACGCCGCGCAGATTAGAGTTTCCGTTTCCGCCCACCACAACGTCGGCGGGTCGAAAACCCAGACAGACAGTGTCGCCGGTCACCCGATCCAAAGCGGAGCTGATGTCCGCGGTAATCGGCAAACTCCATTCTTCGCCCAGTGCCTGGACGCGAACCGACGTTGCTTGCCGGTTCCGGAGCTTGGCATCAACAATATTGATTTCCGGATCGCCAAAAAGCTGAGCCACTTCGACAGTCGCCGGGTGGAAATAGACTTCTTCCGGCTTACCCACTTGAAGAATCTGGCCGTGATTGATCACAGCGACTCGATCACCCAAGCTCATGGCTTCCAAATAGTCGTGCGTGACGTAAATGGTCGTTGTGCCCAATTGGCCGCGCATCTCTTTAAGCTCTGCGCGCATCGAATGCCTTAGTTTCGCGTCCAAATGGCTCAACGGTTCGTCCATGAGAAAGACATCGGGCCGGCGGACGAGTGCTCGTCCCAGGGCCGTTCGTTGTCTCTGTCCATTGCTCAAGGCTTGGATCGGTCGATTCAAGAGATGGTCAATCTTGAGCATGGTCGCGAAGTGACGCACGCGCTGCTCCACTTCCGCTGCTGGTAAGCGATGTTTCGGACTCTTTAGTGGGAACGCCATGTTCTCATAAACCGTAAACTGGGGATAAAGAGCGTAGCTCTCAAACACCATCGCCACGTTCCGATCAGCCGGTTCCAGCGCGTCCACGGTTCTGTCGCCGAAGCGCACTGAACCTCGGTCCGGTGTAACGATACCGGCGATCAGATTAAGAGTTGTGGTTTTACCGGCGCCCGCCGGACCGAAGACCGTTAGAAACTCTTGGTCTCCAACTTCTAGCGTGACATCTTCCACGCCCCGGCGTTTGCCGTAGAATTTAGTGAGACCGCTTAATAAGATGCTTGCCATAAGCTGGGGCTAATAGCGTCTATCCTCCTATCCTTTCACCGCGCCAAACGAGAGGCCGCGGACCAGATGTTTTTGAATCAACAACGCCAGGATAACTTCCGGTAGCGCTGAAATGGCCGCTGCTGCCGCTACCTGCCCGTAGTGAACGGTATCGGAAGCCAAATAGCGGAGCGCGATTACCGTCGAGGTTTGTACGTTATTTGAGAGCAGTAGCGGGAACGTAAATGAGTTCCACGCGAAAATGAAACAGAGGAGGCCGGCTGCAACCAGGCCGGGTTTAACTAATGGCAGCAGCACGCGCAGAAAGACCTGCCACCAACTGTACCCGTCGAGTTGAGCTGCTGCCTCAATATCCGGCGAAATATCTTCGAAAAAACCCCGTAAAATCCAGATCAGCAGCGGAAGGGTGATGAGCTGGTAAACCCAGATTAGGCCGAAATAGGTATCGTATAATCCCAGCCGTTGATAAATAAGGTAGAGAGGAAGAATAACCAGGATTTCCGGCGCAAAACGGAACGAGAGGATCGTAAAAGCGATGTCTTCTTTCAGTTTGAATTGGAACCGGGCCAGCGCGTAAGCGGCAGGTGCGCCCACTACCAAAGAAACCAAAACTGCCGCCACACTGACGATCAGATTATTACAGAAAAATTGCATGTAATCCGAGTGAAGCACGGTGGCGTAGTTCTCCAGAGTCGGCGTGAAGATGAACGTCGTAGTCAGCATCTGGCTGTCCGGCTTGATGGACATGATGAACATCCAGAGCAACGGAAACAGTGCGAACAGGGCGTAAAAAAGTAATAGAAAGATCTGCAGGGTTTTGCCGATCTTGGCGAGGGGTGAACGGGAACGATTCATCCTAGATTCTCTTTTAAGCGACTCCGGCGGCTCGTTGTTGTGCTCGTCTCCAGAATCCGATCAAAATGAAACTGACGAGATAGACCAGGGTCCAAAGGAACAACATCATCGGAATCGCTTCAGCCAGACCGTAGAACGGAAAAGCCCGGTTATAGGCCTGGAGAGATAAGCTCATGGTCGAGTCCCCCGGGCCGCCCTCGGTGAGGGCAAAGATGATGCTGAATTCCTGGAGCGAAAGCATCAGTCGGAAGACCAGAGTGATCAAGAGGACCGGAGTCAGCATCGGCAAAGTCAGATTCTTGAAGACAAACCAGGGCGAACCGCCATCGATCAACGCGGCTTCATACGGCGATTTCGGAAGAGAGCGCAGGCCGGCTAGAACCAGGATAATGACAAACGGGGTATAGACCCAGGCGTCGACCACCACCAACGAGAACATAGCGGTATCGGGTGAAGCGCCCCATTTGAAGTCGCCCAACCCGATCAGTTGCATGGGACCAACCAGGATACCGACAGAAGGATTCGTAATCAGCTTCCAGATGAGGGTCCCGATCACCGGGGCGATCATCAATGGAAAGATCAGGACGATGCGGAGAAACCGGGCAACGATATTTTCGTCGTTCAACAGCAAAGCCACACCGATCCCCAAAAGCATCTCAACAGTCGTACAGAAGAAGGCGTATTGGATCGTAATCCAGAGTGAATGCCAAAAGTCGGGGCTCTGTAGCATCGACAGGTAATTGTCGAATCCGATAAACGAAACGTCGCTGCTATTCAGGCTGTAATTGGTGAAAGAAAGACAGATCGCCGCTAAGAACGGAATGAAAATGCCGATAGTGAGGATCAGCGCGGGAGCCAGAATCAGATACGGCCGGAACCTTCTGCGCCGAGCGTAGGCCGTAGTCTCCTTCGAAGCTGGACTCTTATCGGGTGGTATTGCAGACTGAGTTGGCGTTGAACTTAGGGTCGTACTCATCGGCGCAATCCATACATTTTGTGAAGAAGCGCTGGCTTTGAGCGCATACTTATAGGGCCAGCGCTTCAACAATCTAACCGATCACCAATCACTAATCACCATTCACTTTCGCTACTGGCTCGCTGATTTCGGCGGTTGATCCAGCTTCAATTTCGAGGTCTTTGCCGTGATCCGTTTTGCTAGATCGGTCATCGCTGATTTTGGATCTGCGCCTGACAAAACGATCTTCTGCAGCGTTGCCGCCCACTCGGTGGTTGACTCCGAGAAATAGGGCTGTGGCGTGAATTTCACGCTCGTGTTAGCGATGATGGTGTTGAAGGTATCGAGATAGCCCGGCATCTTCGACATAACGGCTTGGAAATCGGGGTTATCCCAGATCGATTTCCGTGGCGGATCGACCACGCTCGCGTTGATGGCGGCCCAGGTGCCGTGTTCTTTTCCGGTGAAATATTGGACAAACAGCCAAGCGGCTTTCTTGTTCTTCGATGATTTGTTAATGGCCACCTGCCAGATCCACTCGTTCGCGCCAACCGGGTCGCCTTCTTTCATGACGGGTGGCGGCGAATACGCAACGTTTCCTGCTTGAGCCGAGCCGCCTGGGACGTTTTGAAAGTAACCGAGGATGTCAGCGTCAAAGAGCATTGCCGCTTTACCAGCGCCGAAGTCGGCACCGCATTGATACCAGGTGTAAGACGACCACGCCGGCGGACCTGCGTCTTTGACTAGTTGCGCCCAGCGTTTAGTCACTTCGATCGAAGTCGGGCTCGCTAGATCAGAGGTCAGTTTTCCATCCTTGATCTCGAAATCCTTGGCACCGGCATTGGTGAAGGTCGTCATGTAGCCCGGGTGAATAGTTGCCCAGTTGCGGGTGCCGCGCACGGCTACGCCGTAAGATCCGGATCCGCTCCAGCCCTTCAATTGCTTTGCCAGCGTATAGAGCTCGTCGAATGTTTTTGGCGGCTTCAGCCCTTTCTCATCAAAGTACTTCTTGTTGTAGGCGATGATATTGGTTTCGAAGCCGAGCGGCAGGGCCCATTGTGGTCCAGTGCCGGTCGGATGTCCCGGGATCAGGTCCCAGCGGCCGCCGTTGCTCACACCTTCATAAATGTCTTTGTAGTCGTAGTCAGCATTAGTAGCGCTCGCGTCATTCAAATAGGAATCGAGTGGCTCCATGTAACCCGCAGTGGCGTAGTCCCAGAGCTGGTAGGTTCCAGTCATGAAAATATCCGGAGTTCCGTTCTTCGACGCGAGAGCGGCGGTCAGTTTATCGAAGTAGTTTTCCTCCGGCGTTTCTGAGGTTTCTACGTCGATGCCGGTAAGATCCTTGAACTGTTGTAACCGTTTAATGATGGCGTCGGCGTAGGGATGCTTATTGAGCATTACGACCAGCTTGGTGCCGGAAGCTTGTTTCCAATCAAACGTGCTCTGCTGAGCTCGGGCGCTATCTGGAAGAGATAGTGCCAGACTAGCGGCCGAGACGACCGCAAGAGAAATGGGCCAGGTGAAACGAATTTTCATGTCCGAGGGGTTTGGGTGAACTGAGCCTACCTACCTGCACAAAATATGCAGGAGCTGTACATATGCATAGTGGGAAACACGCCAAGTTCAAGCCATTTTGAAACGATTTCATAGAACGCTCTAGTTTTTTATTTTTCCCATTCGATCGGCACAATTCTCGTTGCCGGCCTACCCCGTGATCAACCCAGTAGCTCGGTAATCAGGAATTGTGATCGGTATTTGCGAATAGATGTTCTTTGGATCTGAACTGATTACTGCCCCACTGATTGCTGGGCCAAATGCGACGGAGGGGCATCTGCATACTGCGCGATGCCGTTTCCAAAAGACCAGTTTTCGCGCGCCGTCTCGACCAGGTTGATGAACACATCTTCTTTGCGAAAACCCTGCTCCTCCGCGAGAAACTCAGCGATGGTTTTAAAGAGTGCTTTCTTCAGCTCGACCGTCCGGCCTGAGGCCAAGGTAATCTGAATAATGATGATCCCGTCGGTCCGGTGGATGTTCAGGTAGTCCGGATCGTAGATCAGGTCTGCGCCATGCTCAGTGATTACTTGAAAGCGATCACCTTCTGGGGTCCCAATTGCTTTCACCATCGCACGATGAACGCAATCGCCTATACTCTGACGCTCTTTTTCTGAGCGGTTACCTTTTAGTGATATTCTGACGAACGGCATAATATTCCTTTCTGTTTGGGAAAATGCTGACTTTGTAATGTCTTTGGCTTCTCAAATGAAGAGCCGCCGGTTTCATAGCCGGTGAAACGACTCGATGGCCTCGTATTCAGCGAGACCCAACCGATCGTATTGTTTGGCCGTGGCGCGATTGATCTGTTCAGCTTGTTGCCAACCTTCGCCCGCTTGAGTCTCGGTAAATGGAGTCTGGCTGCGTTGAGACCTGTGATGATAAAGGCAGTCTAGTTTGATCGCGAGCTCCGGGGGACTCAACGGCACGGCCATGTCAATCTCGTGCGGCGGCCACGGACGTTCGTTCGATGCGTAAACCCAGATCTGACAATTGCGGAGCCAAGCCTCGTCTCGGCACGCCTGCAAAGCAGCTGAAACCAGTTGATAAGCGATGCCGGGAACACTGCTCGGATCGGCGCCCGCACCCGTCAAATAAATCTGGTGTGGCAATCCGGAGCGAATCAGACCCGTGACCAGCGCGATATCTTCCGAGCTCCAACGAAACTGCCGGTACCGGCCTTGTTCATAGAAGGGCAGGTCAAGGAAGCGAACGCGATCCAAAGATAAACCGAGAATTTGGCAAGAGGCGCGAGCCTCGGCTCTTCGAATCATGCCCTTGAACCGGCGAAGATCATGACTGTCCTCATCGAATGGCGCCTTGGTATCGGTCTCCTTGGCCAGTTTATCCAACTGGATACGAGAGTCCGACTTGGAAAACGCTAACTCATGTAACAGGCTAAACGCCATTCTCGCTTCGCCATCTGGCACACTGAGATTGCCCGAAGTCAGGTAGGCCAAGGTGACCTCATGTCGTTGGCTGACCAAGCGATGAATGGTTCCGGCCATCCCGATCTCGGCTTCCAGGGGTTCCGGGCTCAGTATCAATACTCGTTTAAAAGGGGGCTCGGCTGGCACCGGTCGATTGGTGTCGTCTGCATTCGGCTTACCTCCCGGCCAACCCGTGATGGTGTGTTGGAGCTCGTTGAAAATTCTGATGTTAAGACCGTAGGCAGAACCTGTCTCAACCAAAAGTGAGGCCAGAGCATTCTCCGTGTAGTCTTCATCCTGGAGTCTTAAGACCGGCTTCTGACCGCGCTCGGCCAACCACGTGACCGCTTTTCGGGTTAACTGGCGGTCCCATTTCACCGGCCCTACTTTCCATGGGGTTCGAAATCGGGTGAGCTCATTCGCCGCTGCTTGATCGATGTAAGCGGAGCAATCGGGATGATGTTGCAGAAAACTGGCGGGTACGCTCTCGGTCTCCGGGCCTTCGATGGCCGCGCGAAGAATCGACGCCTTGGATTCACCCCAGGCCAGCAATCGGATCTGGCGTGCTTGCAAAATCGTCCCAATGCCCATCGTGATCGCATAGGCGGGGACATTCGCTTCTCCACGGAAATCGCGGGCTGCATCCCGCCTGGTTAAGCGATCGAGTGCCACCATGCGGGTGCGAGAATCTCGGCTTGACCCCGGTTCATTGAATCCGATGTGGCCGGTCCGGCCAATCCCCACAATCTGGATATCAATCCCGCCCGCGTCCGCGATTTGTGCTTCATACCGGGCGCAATATTCGAAAACTTTGTCCCGTTCGATTAGCCCGTCGGGGACGTGAACCTGGTTCGCTGGCAAATCAATGTGGCGGACGAGTTGAACCTCCATGAAATGGCGATAGCTCTCCGGATGGGTCGGAGGGAGACCGTAATATTCATCGAGGTTAAACGTGACTACGTTCTTAAACGAGAGCCCCTCTTCCCGGTGTAGCCGGATCAGCTCCTGGTAGAGTTTGACCGGCGTTGAGCCGGTCGCTAATCCCAAGACCGCTGACCGGTTCTCTGCTTGCCGTTGGCGGATAAAGTGGGCAATGCCGGTCGCTAATTCACGAACCGCTGCCTCAGAGTCCACAAACACTTTCGTCCGGACCTTCTCGAATTGTTCAGCTTCAATCGCGGGGTTAGGCATGACAGACAATAATCAACGCCGGTAACGCCGACAACGCCTGCAACGAGCGAGAACGGCAATTCTTAGGGGGGCGAGGCTCCCGAATGACCGCTTGGGACACGCGAAGCGATGTAGGCGTACACACCGCTGGCGGACAACACCGATTAGGTTGCCGAGCCGCCTCCCGCGCTCGTTTTGGCTGGCCCCCGCTCCTTACACCGTGGTCACTCTCATCCGCTTCTCGATGTGTTCTGGTTCGAGCTTGTCGAACGCGTCCAGAAACCGAACTCGGAAACTGCCGGGCCCTTCGGTGCGGGAATGATCGGCGGCGAGCTCACCGGCTAAATCCATCACGACCATGGCCGAAACAGCTGCGGAAAAAGAAGATGAACTTATTGGTAAGAACGCGGCGATTACCGCAGTGGCGACACAGCCTGAGCCCGTTGTTCTGGCCATTAGTGGATGGCCATTCTCGATCGCAATCACTGTCTCGCCGTCCGATAGATAATCAGTCGCGCCGCTAGCCACGACGACAGTCCCTAGTTGCTTGGCCAATCGACGCACCACAGCGGACACCTGGTCCAGGTTTCCTACTGCGTCTACTCCTCGGGCAACTGACGGTAGACCGGCGAGGGCAGCGATTTCCGCTTGGTTTCCGCGGATAACGGTGGGAATCGCGATGCGCAAAAGTCGATCCACCAATTCGCGTCTTAACCGGGTTGCACCGACTGCGACGGGATCGAGAGCAATTGGAATGGCTTTGGCTTTTGCTACTCCCGCAGCCAAAGCCATGGCTTCGGTGCTGCGCGGGGTAGGTGTGCCAATGTTCAAATTGAGAGCGCTGCTGATACCAACAAGTTCCGCGATCTCTTCGAACGCATCCGACATGATCGGCGATGCCCCCAGACCGAGAAGCGCATCAGCCGTAAACTCCCGGACTACTGAGTTGGTCAAAGACAATACCAAAGGCGTTGTTTCCCGCAGTGTTCGGAAATCGGCCCAGATGCGATCGGCGGTAATGTCCATTTTTAGATAATAGAGCTCGTTGCTCGTCGTTTGGTTGCGTTAATCCCTCAAAGTTGCCGAGTTCCGGTGATGACGGAGAAAAACTACTAGGCGGGCTTGACATGATATTGAGAATCATTCTCAGTAGTGCCACATGAAGGGGCCTTCTTTTTCGCCGAATATTTTCTACCTGACTCTTTCCCTGTGGCTCTCGCTCCTCGCACTCCCCAACTTCGCTGGCGCTGGAACCGGGGCGTTGTCTGACTCGTCGAACCCACCCTCCTCAGCGGCAAACTCTCGCTACGGGCCCTTTGGTGTCCTCGACTCCCGGAGCCAATATGGTCTCGGAGTTATCCCGGAGCCGTTCTTAGTGGACGATTCGGATCTCGAGGTTAACGAATTCCGCCTCGACATATTGGATACTCGCTCGGGCGCTCGTCACGGTGACCTGTTCAAGACTGAGCTGGAAAAGGGCTTCGGCCCGGTGACCGTGGAGTTGGAGTTGCTCTATGAACGTGATGTCAGCGCTGGCGTTGTCTCCGCAGGGTTAAATAGTGTCAATCCCGGGGCGCGCCTACCGATCTATCAGTTTGTCTCAGATTTTGTGGACACGACGGTCGGCGTCGGAGCAGAAGTTGCTCTACCGGTGAATACCTCGCGTTCGAAAAATACGGAAGTAGTCCCCAAGGTCTTCGACGACTTAATCGTTGGCGAGCACTTTACCTTGCAGTCGATCTTCGGTTACTCGACGCTCTTTGGCCCGGGGCCGGACCGTAAAACTCAACACTTCGAGTCGGGATTCGTTTTCGGTTACGCATTTCAGCACAACGAATTACCTCTCCCCGGCGTGCAGCAGTTTATCCCGATGTTT
>Ga0209240_1000236_pt1 | contig 22863 bp, 18 predicted proteins | sample GraSoi_2013_80cm_FD_185828 | JGI IMG/M metagenome (GOLD analysis project Ga0209240, IMG submission 185828) | Grasslands soil microbial communities from the Angelo Coastal Reserve, California, USA - Sample 9_17_2013_80cm (SPAdes) (version 2) | ecosystem: Environmental > Terrestrial > Soil >...
CGCGAGCATGGAGATCCGGACCAGCGAGGCGAGCGTGCTCGTCGCGTTCTGCGTGGTGGGCTCGTAGTTCCTGACCTCGAAGAGAAGCTTGGCCACGGTCACGTTCCGGCCGTCGGGAGTAGCCTCGAGCACCGCCGCGAAGTCGTCCTGATCAAGCCGCTTGCTTAGGATGCGCTCCACGCTTGTGGTGTCGTTCGGCGCCGCTTGCGCGACCTCAGTGACCAGGTCGCTGACGGCTGCGCGGAACGGGCCCAGGGACGGCAAGCAGGGCGAGAAATGCTCGATCGGCGGGCGGCTCGGCCGCCTGTCCTGATCGGCCAGCAGCAATGTCACGAGGTCCCCCTAGGCTCGAGATGCCGGTGCGGATTTAGTTAGCGCACAGAGTGTAACAACGCGATTGCGAACCGTAATGCGCTTTCGATCTTCGTCCCGAACGGCCCGTTAGTTCGCGCTCAATCCATTTCGCGGCGTGCAGCGGCGGATAGTCCCCGCTGACATCAGCCTCATCTGGGCCGCGGCAGCCCGGCCACCGCGGGCGCGTGATCTCGCGCTGACACGAGCAGCGGGTTGCCCGAACGGGTCGGTGGTTCGCGCGCGCGGCTAGGGTTAGTACTGGCCTGTCATTCCGCCGCAGCAGGCTCAGGAATTCGGCACCAGGCCGGACAACCACGCAATCCGCGCCGGAGAATGAGGTGTTTCAGCCATGCAGGTGCATGAGTCGCTGATCGATCTCATCGGGAACACGCCGCTTGTCAGGCTGCGCAAGGTGACCCGGCACCTGGACAGCGGGCACAGCCGCAGCAGCGCTCCGGCCGTCCTGGCCAAGGTCGAGTACGTCAACCCGGGCGGCTCGGTCAAGGACAGGATCGCGCTGCGGATGGTGGAAGCCGCCGAAGCTTCTGGTGCGCTGCGCCCCGGCGGCACCATCGTCGAGCCCACTTCAGGGAACACCGGCGTCGGGCTGGCCATCGTGGCGGCCGAGAAGGGCTACAGGTGCGTGTTCGTCTGCCCGGACAAGGTGGCGCAGGACAAGATCAGCGTCCTGCGTGCCTACGGCGCCGAGGTGGTGGTCTGCCCGACAACCGTATCGCCCGAATCGCCCGACTCCTACTACAGCGTCTCCGACCGGCTGGCCAGGGAGATCACGGGCGGCTGGAAGCCGAATCAGTACGCCAATCCGGCGAACCCGGAGTCCCATTACCTCACCACAGGCCCGGAGATCTGGGAGCAGACAGAGGGGAAGGTCACCCATTTCGTGGCCGGTATCGGCACCGGCGGGACTATTTCCGGGACGGGCAGGTACCTCAAGGAGGTCTCTGGCAGCCGGGTGAGGGTCATCGGAGCTGACCCGGAAGGATCGGTCTACTCCGGCGGGACGGGTCGGCCTTACCTGGTCGAGGGCGTCGGCGAGGACTTCTGGCCTGAAACCTACGACAAAGGAGTCTGCGATCAGGTCATCGCGGTGAGCGACGCCGACTCGTTCCTGATGACCAGGCGCCTCGCCGCTGAAGAAGCCCTGCTCGTCGGCGGCTCAGGCGGGATGGCCGTGGTCGCGGCGCTCAGGGTCGCGGCGCAAGCAGGGCCGGGCGATGTCGTCGTGGTCCTGCTGCCCGACGGCGGGCGGGGATACCTGTCCAAGGTGTTCAGCGATGACTGGATGGCCGACTACGGATTCCTCACCGCACAGACCGCCGAGCCACGGATCGCTGACGTGCTAGAGCGCAAGAGAGGTCAGTTGCCGCTATTCGTGCACGCGCATCCCGGCGAAGCGGTCAGGGCAGTGATCGAGACGCTGCGGGAGTACGACGTCTCGCAACTTCCCGTGCTGAAGGAGGAGCCCCCCGTGATGGCGGCCGAGGTCCTCGGCTCGATCACCGAGCGCGAGTTGCTCGACGCGCTGGTCAGCGGGCGGGCGGCGCCCGGCGATCCGGTCTCCGCGCACATGTCGGCGCCGCTCCCGATGATCGGGTCGGGCGAGCCCATCAGCGCCGCGATCGCCGCGCTCGAGAAGGCAGGCGCGGCCGTGGTACTAGTTGACGGAAAGCCGACCGGAATGATCACCAGGCAGGATGTGCTGATGTACCTGGCCGGGTAAAGGTCAGGGCAGAGGACGAGCGACGGGACGGCGCGGCATGGCTCAGATCGAGCACGGGGACGGTTTCGAGACGCTGGCCATCCACGCGGGGCAGGAACCGGACCCGCTCACCGGTGCCGTTGTCCCGCCGATCTATCAGGTGTCGACCTTCAAGCAGGATGGGGTCGGCGGCCTGCGCGGCGGGAGACGCAGTGCATCCGGGCACGGGGCATCCAAGCACGGGGCATCCGAGCACAGGGCATCCGAGCACGGGGCCGCCGGGCACGGCGGTGTCGTGACCGGGCCAGGGCGCTGGGTCGAGGGCTACGAGTATTCCCGCACGGCTAACCCGACCAGGGGGGCCCTCGAGGAATGCCTGGCGGCGCTGGAAGGTGGCGTCCGGGCGCTGGCATTCGCGTCCGGGATGGCCGCGGAGGACTGCCTGGTCCGCGCGGTCTGCCAACCCGGAGACCACGTGCTGATCCCGCACGACGCGTACGGCGGCACCTACCGGCTGTTCGACAAGGTGATGGCCGGCTGGGGCGTGACCTACGACCCGGTGCCGATCTCGGACGCAGAGGCGGTCAGGGCCGCGGCGGCAGCCCATCGCCCGACGCTGATCTGGGTCGAGTCGCCCACCAACCCGCTGCTGTCGATCGCGGACATCGCCGCCCTGGCGCAGATCGCGCGCGCGGCAGGCGCCCTGCTCGCGGTAGACAACACCTTCGCCTCGCCGTATTTGCAGCAGCCGCTCGCGCTCGGCGCCGATGCCGTGATCCACTCCACCACCAAGTACCTGGGCGGCCACTCCGACGTGGTCGGCGGCGCCCTCATCGTCACCGACACCGGACTCGCTGAGCGGCTCGCCTTCCTGCGGAACGCTGTGGGCTCGGCCGGGGCGCCGTTCGACTCGTGGCTGACGTTGCGCGGCGTGAAGACGCTCGGTGTCCGGATGGACCGGCATTGCGACAACGGAGCGCAGGTCGCGAAGATGCTCGCCAACCACCCCCGCGTCGCGCAGGTCTACTACCCCGGCCTGCCCGATCACCCAGCTGGGCGAATCGCTCGGCGGGGTGGAGTCGCTGATCGAGCACCCGGCGCGGATGACGCACGCATCGGCCGCCGGGTCGCCGCTTGAGGTGCCGCCCGACCTGGTCAGGCTGTCGGTCGGGATCGAGAACTGCGACGACCTGATCGAGGACCTCCGCGCCGCCCTCGGCTGACCGGCCCGCCCGGGGCGCCGCCGGCCGACCATGATCCCGGACCTTAATCAGAATCTGGACGTCTATCGTCGTATCTGCTGACGCATGACCAGGTTCTGGAAATCGTCCGCGATCTAAGTGCTCGCTGTCCGTCACCGGAGGCGGCGGTCAGGCACTGACCGCCCCGGCGACGATGCCAGTTGCCGGCAACGACGGCAGCTTCAGCATGTCGGCCTGGACCGACCTGGCGAGGTGCCAGGGCTCCTGCGTGGCGCTCGCCGGTGACGCGACGCACACCTATGAATTCGCCCTCAAGTACCAGCATTCCTGTCAGGCGAGCGGCCGCACGGGGCCGTGCTGGAAGTTCGCCATGCCGGTCAGCGACTCGTCCGGCGCGACCGTACTCGCCGCGGCCTCGGCGCCGGGATCGGCGCGGCTTAACGGGTGGGTTCAGCTCAGCGGCGTCTTCAACGCCACCCATGGCACACTCACCCTGTACGTCAACGGAACGCAGGCCGGCCAGGTCAGCAACTTCTCTCCGTGGGCCGCGCCGGCACCTGGGCAGGTGCGCATCGGCAACCTGGCCCCAGGCGGTACCGCGCACGACTGGTCGGGCCGGATCTCGAACGCCTGCCTCTTCTACGGCGTACTCCAGTCCGCCGATGCCACGCTCCTGTTCAAGGGCGACTCGGCCCACCCGCACGACGGGTGCGCCGCCATGTTCGCCAAGTACCCCTAGCCGCGGCAGAACCAGCCACACTGCGGCGCGCAGTCCTCTAAGCAGCCGCGAAGGCTGGTCAGCGGGCCGGCGCCTCCGGCGCTAGTCGAGCGTGCTGATGGCGGGCGCGATGGTCGCGTCAGGGGCGAGGGCGCGCCGGGCCGCCTGCTGCTCGTGCCTGACAACGTGCATCACCGCGTTGATCAGCGCCAGATGAGTGAACGCCTGGGGGAAGTTGCCCAGGTGACGGCCCGACCGCGGGTCGATCTGCTCACCGTAGAGCAGCAGCGGACTGGCGTAGGAGAGCACCTTCTCGCACAAGTCGCGCGCCTGTTGAAACTCACCGATCTCGATCAGCGCCGAGACCATCCAGAACGAGCAGATCGTGAACGTGCCCTCATGACCGCGCAGCCCGTCATCGGTCTCATTGGTGCGGTATCGGCAGATGAGCCCGTCGATCGACAGTTCCTCCCCGATGGCCAGGACGGTGTCGCGGATCCGCTTGTCGTCGGCCGGCAGGAACCTGACCAGCGGCATCAGCAGTAGCGACGCGTCGAGGGCGGTGGTGTCGTAGTGCTGGCAGAACACGCCGCGCTCGTCGACCGCGTTGGCGCAGATGTCAGCGTGGATCTCGTCGGCCGCAGCCTGCCACTGCTCGGCGGCCTCCGCATCCTCCCTGATCCTGGCGAGCCGCGCGCCGCGGTCAAGCGCCACCCAGCACATCATCTTGGAAGACGTGAAGTGCTTAGGCTCGCCACGGATCTCCCAGATCCCGCAATCAGGTTCGCGCCAGTGCAGGAGTGCCCGCTCGACCTGCTGGCGCGCCATCCGCCAGACCCGGTCGTCCAGCCAATCGCGCGACTTGGTATGCAGGTACAGCGAGTCGACGACGGCGCCCCAGACGTCGTTCTGCCGCTGCGCATACGCGGCATTGCCGATCCGGACCGGCCTGGCGCCCTGGTAGCCGTGCAAGTGGTCAAGCACGTGCTCGTCCAGGTCCTTGGAGCCGTCAATCTTGTAGACGATCTGCAGATCGTCGTGATCCCGCTCGAGGATGTCGGCGATGAAGGCGAAGTAATCGTTCGCCTCCCACTCGAATCCGAGGGTGAACAAACCCCAGAGCGCGAATGTCGCATCCCTGATCCAGCTGTAGCGGTAGTCCCAGTTCCGCTCGCCTTTGGGTGTCTCGGGAAGCGACGTGGTCGCCGCAGCGGCGATGGCACCCGTCGGGGCGTACGCGAGCCCCTTGAGGGTCAGGGCGCTGCGGGTGAGGTGCGCGCGCCAGCGATGGTCGGGCAGCCTGCCGCGGGCCAGCCAATGCCGCCAGTGATGCGCGGTCCACAGCAGCCGCTGATTGGCCTCCTCGAAGTCCTCCGGCGGCGCGTCGCCGCCCCAGGACAGCGCGCAGAACCTGTTGTCACCCTCCCTGAGCAGGGTGCGTGCCTGGGCGCTCGGTCCCTCGATCCCGATCCTGATGTCGGAGGTGAGGGCGAGTTCGATATCCAGGCCAGCGGTCCGCACCGTGACCTGGTTAAACCCGCGCTCGGTGTAGTTCCATTGCTCGCGACGCCGGCCGTAGTCGAAAGCCGGATGGCAGTCCATCACCAACTGAACCGCACCGTTGGTACAGCGGACAGTGCGCAGCAGGGTGTGCTCGGCGTCGTAGTCTGTCGGCGGCCGGCGGTGTCCGGCGCGCTGCGGATACTGGTGCCGCCAGGGGCCCATCAACAGGCAGTCCCGCACGATGAGCCAGCCTTCGCCGCAGTCCCACACCGTCTCGAGCACCATGGTCCCGGCCAGGTAGCGGCGGTCGGCAGGAACGGACATGTCTGCGGGCCCGAACTTGAACCAGCCGGCATCCCGGTCGAGCATTGCCCCGAAGACGCTCGGGTCGTCCAGCCTGGGCAGGCACATCCACTCGACCGACCCACCCGGCGCGATGAGCGCTGAGACCTCGCAGTCGGACAAGAAGCCGTAGTCGGCGATCGGCGGATAGGGCGAGAACTCGTCGAGATCCGCCTGGTCCGTCTGCGTCATGATCACCGTCCCGCAGAATCCTGCCTGGCGCGCGGACCGCGCCGGTACCTTCCTGCTTTACTCGGTTCTACCCGATTGGGGAAGTCCGATTCACCCGATCAGCTGTTCCAGATCATCAGCACAAGACTGACCAGCCATATCAGGCTGACCACGCCGCCGATCATGGCGATCCGGCCGCGCTCCACGCTGGCTAGCTGTTGGGCAATGGCTGTGGCCGGTTCGCCAGCCTGGTGTTGGCCAGTGCCCGCGGCCGTCTCGCCAGCCGCAGCGGCAGGGCCGCCGGGTGCCTGATCGGCGGGCACCTGTCCGCCGTCTGCCCCAGCGTCGGGCTCCTGGCTGGCGGCGGTCGCGCTCGCTGGCCCGTCGCGCACACCAGCGGCAGTTGCCGCGGTAGCCGCGGTTGCCGCGGCGGCTTCGAGCGCCTTGATCGCGCGGCGCTGGTCCCGGTAGATCAGGCCCAGCAGCAGGATCGCGACGACGAACAGCGTCGCGGATACGATGATCCACGGCTTGCCGGCCTTGCTGATCATGGTGGCCAGCCCGAAGCCGGCGAGCAGCACTCCGAGCGAGCCGATCCCGAAAATGAAGGTCATCCTGGTCAGGTAGCGCAGGACTCTGATGTCCCGCTTCCTGATGTAGCGCGGCGTCGACATGATGGCCAGCGTGACCGGGCCGATCGTGAAAATCACGAAGGCGACGTGCAACCAGAGGACCAGGTGCTGCGAGAAGGACATGGGGTGAGTCTAGAACCAGGCCGATTCGATTCCCGGCCGCCACGACCGATGGGGGTAACCGATAGTCAGGATGATGCCGGACCGGGCGGTGCGTCCCGGCCCGGCATGCGATCCTGCTTGGCGCCGCTAGCGGCCGGCCGAGGCGGGAAAACCATGCCGGTCGCTTGGGCGCACTCAGCTAGCTGACTTGCGGCCGACGATCCAGGCACCGATGAAGGCGAGCACACCGATGACCGCGCTGACGGAGCCGCGGATGTCGTGGCTGCCATGGTTGACCTTGCCGCTATGCCCGATCGTATTCAGCGGGCCGAGGCCGACGCCCGCGAAGAACAGTATGGCCAGGATGATGAACAGGACGCCGACGACGGCGAGCGCGATGACCAGCGGCCGCTTCGAGGCGGCGCCGCCAGAGACAGTAGAACTCACTTCTTGCTCCTTCGGAGGGCGGGAATCTCCAGGGCCGTCGGGCGGCTCCGGGAGGGCGGGGTTCCCGATGGCCCGGCGGTCGGCCCGCCGGGCGGGGAGATTACTACGTGCCGCAACGTACTACCTGCGGGTTGCGAGAAAAGGCTACTTCAGGAAAACGCCCGAAAGCTCCCCCTGAAGGTTCACCGCGGCGGGCGTTACTTCCTCCGCTCCCTGCGCGCGCGGAGGAAGTCGCTGACTACGTATTCGCCCAGGCTGTCGGGCATGGCGCGCAGCACCCGGCCGCCGTTTCGCCTGGCGACCTCGTCTACGAACGAGATCAGCCGCTCATCGTCAGCGAGCATGAACACATTCAGCGTCGCGCGCCGCCTCGTCATCTTGTCTACCTCGGCCATCGTCAGCTCGAGCGTTTCCGGCGATGGCGGCCAGTCGAACCAGAAACTGCCATCCCGGCGCAGGTGCGCTGTCGGCTCGCCGTCGGTGATGATCAGCACAATCGGATTGTGCTCGGGTCGGCGGTCGAGGAAGCGACCGGCGAGCACCAGCGCGTGATGCAGGTTAGTGCCCTGCACCATGTCCCAGCCGAGCCCAGCCAGATCCGACTCCCTGAGTTCCCTCGCGTAGTTGGAGAATCCGATGACCTGCAGCGAGTCCTGCGGGAACCTCGTCCTGACCAGTGAGTACAGCGCGAGCGCCGTCTGCTTCGCCGCGCTCCAGGTGCCGCGTAGCGCCATCGAGTAGGACAGGTCGACCAGCAGGCAGATCGCGGCCGACGCCCGGCGTTCTGTTTCGCCGATCTCGAAGTCGCTGACTGAGAGCTTGACCGCCGTCCGGATGCCGCTGCCGCCCCCGCCGCCGGCCCCGGCCCCGCCGCCGGTGCGCAGGTCCTCGCCGCCGGCAGCCAGGCCAGGCACACCGCCGCGCAACAGCGCGTTACGTACTGTCGCCGCGGTGTCGATGGCCTGCTCGTCGCCGAACCGCCACGGCCGGGTGGAGCCAGTCAGCTCGCCAGCCTGACCGACGTCGCGCTGATCGTGGTCGCCGTATCCGCCCTCGGCCAATTTGGCGAACACCTTGCGCAAGGCGGTGTCACCGAGCCGCCGCACGGCCTTCGGGGTCAGCTCGAGCTTGCCCTCGTTACTGGTCAGGTAGCCCTGCCGCTGCAGCTCGCGCTCGATCTCCTTGAGCGCCTCCATGTCGTCGACGGCCTGGCGGCCGAGCGCGCGCCGCACTGCCTCCTCATCGATGTCGTCGAGCCGCGCGCCCGGGTAGTCCTGGCGCAGCGCGTCCTCAAGCTCGGCCAGGTCGGCGAGTTCTGCCAGCGCGGTCGTGGCGTCGCCGAGCCCGAGCGGGTCGCGGCCCGTCATCCGCTCGCTGCCCTGGCCGTCCCAGTCGATGTCGGGGCGCCTGGCCCGCAGCGCCCCGGCCAGCCTGGCCAGCTCCTGCGCCAGCCCGGCGTCCTCCATGGCCTGGGCCATCAGGCCGGATAGCTCATCCCGCTGCTCGTCGGTCAGCGAGTTGAGCAGGCGCTGCGCCGCGGCCATGCGGCGCACCAGCGAGTCCACGAGCTGCTCGAGGTTCTCTGGCGAGTCCGGGAAGAACTCGCCGTAGGTGGCCATGAACGCGTCGAAGTCCTCCTGGGTGTGCTCCCCCCGGGCATCGGCCTCGATCATGTCGGTGAGCGCGGCCATCATCTCCTTGACCCGCCGCATGCCCTCGGCATCCGACTCGGACATCTGCTCCTTGATGCCGCGGAACTGGCTATCAAGCACCTCGCGCCTCAGCAGCTCTCTGAGCTGCTCGAATGTCTGCGCGGCCGCCTGGCTGCGCCACTGGTAGTCCGACAGCTGCCTGATCGCGCCAGCGGTGTCGGACGGCAGCGCGTCGAGCTCGGCCTCGCGCAGCCTGGCATCATCGCTGGGGTCGGGGAAGAGCTCGGCGCGTTCCTGCCCGATGGCGGTGTCGAGCAGCGCCCTGGCCTGCTCGAGTATGCCGTCGAGACGGCCGCTCCTGCGCAGCTCCCGCTGGCGCTCGCGGACCTGCCTCAGCACGTCGTCCAGGCCGCGGTGGTCGGACAAGCCGCGCCTGAGCAGGTCGCGCAGGGCGCTGGCCGGATCGTCGCCGTTCAGGACCGACTCGCCGAGCGCGTCCACTGCGCCGCGCACATCGTAAGGAGGCTCGAGTGGATCGGGCCCGCCGAGGTACTGGCCATACCGGTAGCCGGTCATCTGCTGCCGCCCTTCCGTTCAGCCACGCGTTGAGCCACCCGTCAGCTGCGGTAGATGGCTCCGCCGTCGACGACGTCCTTGGACAGCCTCCGCATCAGGTACAGCCCTTCGAGGGCGAACTCGAGTGCCGCGGCCGCCTGGCCGAACGACTCGCCGCCGCCGTCTAGCCGTTCCATGATCCGGGCCAGCCCTGGCACCTCGCCGATCCGGCGCAGCAAGTCGGCGGCCGGAAGCAGGTCGGACGATTCGACGCTATTGCCCTCGGCGAACCTCGCCACCAGGCCGGACAGGTCGGCGCTGCCGAGATGGGCACGGAAGGTTTCTGCCGTCGCGCGCCGCAGCAGGTGCTCGAGCACCTCGGCCTCCCTGCCCTCCTCGCTGACCTCGAACTCGACCTTGCCGCGCAGCGTGCTCACGACAGTGGGCAAGTCGCAGATCCTCGCGACCGGCCGCTCCTCGCCGCTGATCGCCGCCCGGCGAACCGCGGCAGCGACCACTGCCTCCGCCGCCGCGATCGCGAACCGGGCGGACACGCCGGAGCGGGCATCCACCGCCGGCGAAGCTCGCACCAGCCTGGTGAACCTGGCGATCACCTCGGTCAGGTGCCTGGGCAGCACCGCATCGGGGTTCTCGCCGCCCCAGGCGATCTCGGCCTCCTGCCGGACCACGGCTAGCTCGTCGTCGAGCGAGAGCGGGTAATGCGTGCGTATCTCGGCGCCGAACCTGTCCTTGAGCGGCGTGATGATCCGGCCCCTGTTGGTGTAGTCCTCCGGGTTCGCGCTCGCGACCAGCACGAGGTCGAGCGGCAGGCGCAGCGCGTAGCCGCGGACGGCGATGTCGCGCTCCTCGAGCACGTTCAGCAGCGAGACCTGGATCCGCTCGGCCAGGTCGGGCAGTTCGTTGAGGCAGAACACCCCGCGGTTAGTCCGCGGGACGAGGCCGTAGTGAATGGTCTCCGGGTCGCCCAGCGTACGGCCCTCGGCGACCTTCACCGGGTCGATGTCGCCGATCAGGTCGCCCACGCTGGTGTCGGGCGTCGCGAGCTTCTCCCCGTACCGCTGGTCCCGCCTGTGCCAGCTGACCGGCAGGTCATCGCCGAGCTCGGCCGCGAGGCGGCGGCATCTGACGCAGACCGGGGCAAACGGATGGTCATTGATCTCGCACCCGGTGATGACCGGCGACCACTCGTCGAGCAAGCCGGTCAGGGTACGGATCAGCCTGGTCTTGCCCTGGCCGCGCTCGCCGAGCAGGATCACGTCGTGCCCCGCGATCAGGGCGCGCTCCAGATGCGGGCGCACGGTGTCGTCGAAGCCGAGGATTCCGGGAAAGGTATCCGCACCGGCGCGCAACCTGGCGAGCAGATTCTGCCGCACCTCGTCCTTGACGCTCCGGAACAGATGGCCGCTTGCGCGGAGTTCGCCGAGGGTCTTGACTGCTGGGGCGGCTGCTGTGCCGGTGACTGATGAGGGCTGGCTCTGTGGCTGCACCATCCGACACTATGTCCCGCGTGGCGTGGTCCGCATCTCGGGAGGGGCATGGAAATGGACGGAATACGCAAATGGTAGAAAACGGGAACGCAGGGAGCCTCGGGAGCCGCGGACCCGTTCTAGTCGCCGACATCGGCGGCACGAAGATCGCAGCCGGCGTGGCTGAGCCGGGCGGCCGCCTGATCACATGGACGCAGGTGCCGACGCCGCGCGATGTTGACGCCGAGCAGCTGTGGCGCACGCTTGAGGACTTGCTGCTTGAGGTACTTGACGTCGCCAAGGTCGAAGACGCCGCCGAGCTGTCCGGCCTGGGCTGCGGCTGCGGCGGTCCCATGGAGTGGCCATCCGGGCGGGTTTCGCCGCTGAACATCCCTGCCTGGCGGGGGTTCCCGCTCAGGGAGCGGCTGGCGGCCAGGTTCGGCGGCGGGCGGCTGAGGGTCCGGGTGCACAACGACGCGGTCTGCGTGGCGGCCGGGGAGCATTGGCGCGGCGCAGGCCGCGGCTCGAAGAACGTGCTCGGCATGGTGGTGTCGACCGGCGTGGGCGGCGGGCTGATCCTTGACAACCGGCTGATCGACGGAGCCTCAGGCAACGCTGGTCACATCGGGCACGTTGTCGTCTACCCGGACGGCCCGGCTTGCGTCTGCGGGGGGCGAGGATGCGCGGAGGCGATCGCCAGGGGACCCGCGCTGGTGGAGTGGGCGCAGGCGGCAGGCTGGCGTCCCGACCGGCCTGGCGTGACCGCCAAGGACTTGGCCGCCGATGCGGCACAGGGTCACGGGGTCGCGCGGGACGCGCTGCTCCGGGCGGGCCGGGCGCTCGGCATCGCGATCGCATCGGCCACCAGCCTGTGCGATCTTGAGGTGGTCGCGGTCGGCGGCGGGCTGTCTCAGGCCGGGGCGCTGCTGTTCGAGCCGCTCCAGGAGGCCCTGACGCTGCACGCCAGGCTCGAATTCACCCGTCAGGTACGCGTCGTCCCTGCGGCACTCGGCCAGAACGCTGGCATGGTCGGCGCCGCAGCGCTGGTCTCAGCCGGCGAGCGCTACTGGCGGGTGGACTGAGGGCGCGATGACCGGTCGGCGGGCCGGGGCCGGTGGCAGCCTCAGTTCGCCTCGGCCGCGCCGCCAATGCGCTCAGAGGTTGCCGCGGCGCTCCTGCTCGCGCTCGATCGCCTCGAACAGGGCCTTGAAGTTCCCCTTCCCAAATCCCTCGGAACCGTGTCGCTCGATCAGCTCGAAGAAGATGGTCGGCCGGTCCTGCACCGGCTTGGTGAAGATCTGCAGCAGGTAACCGTCCTCGTCCCGGTCGGCGAGGATCCGCAGCTCCCTGAGCTCCGGAAGCGGCACCCTGGTGTCGCCCACCCACTCGCCGAGGGTGTCGTAGTAGCTGTCGGGGGTCGCCAGGAAGCTGACTCCGGCCTGCTCCATGTGCCGGACGGCCGCCACGATGTCGTCGGTTGTCAGCGCGATGTGCTGCACCCCGGGACCGCCGTAGAAATCGAGGTACTCGTCAATCTGCGACTTCTTCTTGCCGGGTGCGGGCTCGTTGATGGGGAACTTGACCTTGCGCGACCCGTCGGCGACGACCTTGCTCATCAGGGCTGAGTATTCGGTCGCGATGTCGTCGCCGACGAACTCCTTCATGTTGGTGAACCCCATCACCCGGTGGTAGAAGTCCACCCATTCGTCCATCTTGCCGAGCTCGACGTTCCCCACGCAGTGGTCGACCGCGGTGAAGAACGGCGCACGCTCAGCAAGCATCGGGTCAGCGGCGATGTAGCCCGGCAGGTAGGGCCCCGCGTAGTCGGCGCGTTCCACCAGGGTGTGCCTGGTGTCGCCGTAGGTCGCTATCGCGGCGAGCACCACCTTCCCGTGGGCATCCTCCTCGACGTGCGGCTCATCGAGCGGCCTGGCGCCGCGTGCGACCGCATAGGCGAAGGCCTCGCGCGCCGATGGGACGCCGATGGCCAGGTCGATGACACCGTCACCGTGTGCTGCGACATGCGCGGCCAGAGCGGTTCCGGCGCGGACAGCGCCGCGCAGCACGAACCGGGCCGAGCCGGACTCGAGCACATAGGCTGCCTCATCCCGGCAGCCGGTCTCCGGCCCCCGGTACGCCGTGACCGTCATGCCGAAGGCGCTTGAGTAAAAGTGCGCCGACTGTCTGGCGTTGCCGACAGCGAAGACGACCGCATCCATGCCGGTGACCGGGAATTCGTCCGCCTGCCTGCTCGATCGTCCAGCGGCGGTGGTCTGCGTGGTCATGATCTCGCTCCTTGCTGACGGCGGTCGGCGAACCATGATGGCTGCTACCTCGCAGCGTCTACCTCGCAGCATCGACCAGGGATACAAGATGTGCAACTGTCTCGCTTGACGCTAGGCAGATTGCATAGCCAGCGGCGTTCGGACCGGGCATACTTTGAACAGGATGCAACGGAAGGCACACGGGTGATCGACCAGCTGGACGCTCGTCTGATCGAGTTGCTGACTGCCGAGCCGCGGATTGGGGTCCTCGAGGCATCCAGGCGGCTTGGGGTGGCGCGGGGGACCGTGCAGGCCAGGATCGACCAGATGCAGGCCCGCGGCGTGATCACCGGGTTCGGCCCGGACATCGACCCCGCCGCGCTCGGTTATGCGGTGACGGCCTTCGTGACGGTAGAACTTGTGCAGTCCGGCGGCCGGGACGAGGCGGCCAGGCGGCTGGCTGAGATCGGGGAGATCCTGGAGGCGCATACCATCACCGGGCCTGGTGACATGTTGTGCCGGGTGGTCGCGCGGACCAACGCGGACCTGCAGCGCGTCATCGACGCGATCGTCGAGGTCCCTGGAGTCCTGCGCACGTCCACCGTGATCGCGCTCGCGACGGCCGTCGGTTACCGGACGACGCCGCTGGTCCTCGCCACGGGACGGGCGTGAGCGGATACCACGGGACGGGCGTGAGCGGTTACCGCGACCCGGAGGTCCCGGCCGCGGGCGGCTGGCAGCCGACCAGCTCGTTCGCGATGCCTGAAATGATCTCGCTCAGTTCGTCGCGGTCGGGAACCTGGTCGGCGAGATACATCCAGCCGACGCTCATCGCGCCGAGCGCCATCATGACTCGCGCCCGCTCGCGCAGCGTCGCGCCGGGCCCGGCCAGTTGATCGGCTAGCTGGAGCGGCGCGGTCTTCAGGGTCCGGAGCGCAGACGCCATCGTGTTCAGGGAGGCCTGATTCTGGTGGAGCATGCGGAAGACCTGACTGCGCTCGGCAACGATGTGCATATAGCGGCTGAGGATCTCCCGTCTGGTCTCGGCGTTGGTTGGATGCGACCCTGCCCAGGCGATCAGCGCATCCATCTGCGCCTGATAGTCCTCGACGAGACTCAAGATGATGTCTTCTTTGGACTTGAAGTGGTAATACAGGGCCGCCTTGGTCACGCCAAGCCGCTCGGCGATCTCGCGCAGCGAGGTGCCCTCGTAGCCGTGCTCGGCGAAGAGCTCCACGGCGATCTGCTGAATCCTGGCGCGCGTGTCGGTGCGTGACCGCCCGTCGGGCCGGGCACTCTCCGACTCGGGGTCGGACGCCGCGGCCAGGCTGGCCTCGGCGATGTCGTTCATCGTGGTGCCTACCCTCTGCTGCAACCTACTTGACGACCGGTTAGTAAGGAACTTATCCTACTTCCCGGCACCATACTAGCCGGTCGGCAAGTAGGTTACGAAGAGCAGAAATGAGGAGCCTGACAATGGCTGAGGCTGAGGCTGCCGCTGGCGAGCGATCCGCGCCAGCATTCGGGCGCAGGCGCGATGTGATGATCGTGCTGCCCGGGCTGCTGCTGGCGCTGATACTGGCAATGCTCGACCAGCTCGTCGTCTCCACCGCGCTGCCGCGCATAGTCGGCGATCTCGGCGGGCTTAACCACCTGTCCTGGGTGGTCACCGCCTACGTGCTCGCCGCGACGATCACCACGCCGCTCTACGGCAAGCTCGGTGACCTTTACGGACGCAAGCGGCTGCTGGTCGCCGCGATCCTGATCTTCCTGGCCGGCTCGGCCCTGTCCGGCCTGTCCCACTCGATGGACCAGCTGATCGCGTTCCGCGCGCTGCAGGGGCTCGGCGCCGGAGGCCTGATGGTGGGCGCCCTGGCCACGATCGGTGACCTGGTCTCGCCCCGCGAGCGCGGTCAGTACATGGGCTACATGATGGCCGCCATGATGGTCGCGATGATCGCCGGGCCGCTGGTCGGCGGCTACATCACAGACACGCTGTCCTGGCGGTGGATCTTCTATATCAACATGCCGATCGGTGCCGTCGCCCTGGCCTACATCTTCGCGACGCTGCACCTGCCAAGGCAGAAGATCCAGCACATGATCGACTACCTGGGCGCGGCGGTGCTTGCCGTCGGCGCGACCGCGATCGTGCTGGTCACAACCTGGGGCGGCAGCCAGTACGGCTGGGGCTCGGCGCCGATCATGACGCTGATCGCCGTGGCGGTCGCCGCGGTCGCCGCGTTCATCTGGGTCGAGAACAGGGCCGTCGAGCCGATCCTGCCGATGCACGTGTTCAAGAACCGCAACTTCACGCTGGCCAGCAGCATGAGCTTCCTGCTCGGCCTGTCGATGTTCGGCGCGATGACTTTCCTGCCCCTGTACCAGCAGACAGTGCAGCACGCCTCCCCGACGGTCAGCGGGCTGATGCTAATCCCGATGATGCTGGGCTCGACCGTGACGTCACTGATTGCCGGCCGGGTAACGGTGCAGACCGGGCGCTACAAGGCGCTGCCGATTCTCGGAGGCGCGGTGATGACCGTCGCCATGCTGCTGCTGTCCACCCTCGGTCCCGCTACCTCACGTTGGACCTCGATGGCCTTCTTCCTCGTCCTGGGCGTCGGCATGGGCTTCCTGATGCAGGTCACCACGCTGATCGCGCAGAACAGCGTGGGCCCAAGAGACATGGGCGTGGCGAGCAGCTCGCGGGCGTTCTTCCAGCAGATCGGCGGATCGATCGGCGTCTCGATCTTCGGGGTCCTGTTCACGAGGTCGCTGCTCAGCACGATCCACGCGCGCCTGCCTGGCGTGCCCTTCCAGGCGAACGGCCAGCTCAGCCCGCCGGTCGTGCAGCACATGCCGGGTCAGCTGCGCGACGCGGTGTACTTCGCGATCTCGCACGGCATCGAGACCGTGTTCATCTGGGCCGCGCCGGCCTCGGTGATCGTGTTCGGGCTCGCCTGGCTGGTCAAGGAGATCCCGCTGCGCGGCCGGGCCGACATACCGGGGCAGGCAGGCGCCTCAGCCCCCGAACCGGAGCTCGTCGCCTAGCCACGACTGCCCGCAAGAGCGAAGACGCGAGAACGGCCCGGGCCTGTTGGCCCGGGCCGTTCTCGCTCTCGCGTCGTCCTGGGCCGGCTACATGCCCCCGTAGGGCACGGCGTCGATGATCTCGACGGTCAGCGGCTTCCCATTGGGCAGGTTGTAGCTGGCGGTCTCGCCGACCTTCTTGCCAGCGATCGCTTCGCCAAGCGGCGACTTCGGCGAGTACACGTCGATCGGAGCCCCGCTCTCCTCGCGGGAGGCGAGCAGGAACGTGGTCTCGGCGTCGTCACCCTCAAACCGGACGGTGACCGTCATGCCAGGGCCGACGACACCATCGGTCCTGGGCGGCTCACCTACCCGGGAATGCGTCAGGATGTGGGTGAGCTGGTGGATCCGCGCCTCCTGTTTGCCCTGCTCCTCCTTGGCCGCGTGGTATCCGCCGTTCTCCCGCAGGTCGCCCTCTTCCCGAGCCGCCTCGATCTTCTTGGCGATGTCGATCCTGCCCTGGCCAGACAGATGATCGAGCTCAGCCTTGAGCCGGTCAAATGCCTCCTGCGTCAGCCAGGTGACAGTGTCGTCACGGGTCTCGGTCACATGTACTCCTCGCATCCTCTGTGCGGACCTGAACTAATCCGCCGGGCCCGCCATCCGGGCCCCTCGTGAGGGGATAATCCATCGAGACTACTTTGTCCTTCCGACTGACTCAACCATATAAAGGTCAGAAATTTTTTTCGAACACACTCCTGAGACATAGTGCCGTTCGCGCTGCACATCAGGCCACAGCGGGCAGACCATTAGGCCACGAAAAGTGGTGATAAGCGAGCACCGCCGAGCATGGTCCGCTACGGAATGCCGGTACCGGTCTGGCGTGTTCTGACTCGAGGCAATTGCGTGACCCGCGAGACCAGGGACGGCCGGCGGGCGGCGTGATCTGCCGCTTTCAGCCAAGCCGTCGAGAGGGAACGCGGGATGTCATCAGCAAGCTCTGGCCAAGTTTCTGCGCCTGCGCAGCCTGAGCCGGAATCAGCGCCTCCGGCCGGGCTCGCCTGCGGTGACGGGCCGCTACGGCTGATGGCGGTACACGCCCACCCGGACGACGAGTCAAGCAAGGGCGCCGCGACGATGGCGAAATACGTCCACGAGGGCGCCGACGTCCTGGTCTGCACGCTGACCGGCGGCGAGCGGGGCGACATACTCAACCAGGCGATGGACAGGCCTGAGGTGCGGGCCAACCTGCCCGGCATCAGGCGCGCCGAGATGGCGATGGCGCGCGACATTCTCGGCGTGCGCCAGCAGTTCCTTGGCTTCGTCGACTCGGGGCTGCCTGAAGGCGACCCGCTGCCGCCGCTGCCTGCGGGGTGCTTTGCCCTCCAGTCACTCGAGGTGGCGGCCAGGCCCCTGGTCCAGGCGGTGCGCGAGTTCCGGCCGCACGTGATTCTCACCTACGACGAGAACGGCGGCTACCCGCATCCCGATCACATCATGACCCACCGCGTATCGGTCGAGGCCTTCGAGGCGGCCGCGGATCCAGATCGCTATCCGGACTGCGGTGAGCCGTGGCAGCCGTTGAAGCTCTACTATTTCGTTACCTTCCACCGTGCTCGGTTCACTGCCCTGCACGAAAAGATGATCGAGCACGGTCTTGCGTCCGCGTACGAGGAGCGGCTCAAGGCATGGGCGGACGAGGAAGACGAACCGGCCGGGCCCGAGCACGAGATCACCACGTTCATACCGTGCGCGGACTACTTCGAGATCCGCGATCAGGCGCTGCTGGCGCACGCGACCCAGGTCGATCCGGACGGCGGCTGGTTCGCCTGCCCGGTCGAAATCCAGCGCGACGCGTGGCCGACCGAGGATTATCACCTCGCCAGGTCGCTGGTGGATACTGGCAAGCCAGAGGATGATCTGTTCGCCGGAATCCGAGAGAAGGTGCGGCTGTGATAAATCTGGCCGCCTCGCCCGGCATCCTGGATCAGCCGGGAACGGTCGCGTTCCTCGTCATCTTCGGCATGGGCGTCATACTGTTCTTCGTTTTCAGGTCGATGGCGAAGCACCTGCGGAAGATCAACATGGCGGCGCGGGCCGAGGCTGAGGCAGCGGCTAATGCCCAGGCAGCGGCAGATGAGCAGGCCGCGGCGGCGGGCGGGCAGCCAAGGCGCCCGGCTGAGCCGAGCTAGGTTCGCTGGGCGGTTAGGGAATGCAGGGTCCAGGCTGATGCTCAGCTCTCCCTGCCTGGTGGCAGGCCGCATGGCCCCGCGCGTCCCCGGGGTGACCTAACATTTTCCTAGCTCGCCGCCGCAAGGTCGCGGGAGGCAGCCGAGAACCTGCGAGGGGAGATGAATGACCACGGCTCAGTCGGTGCCGGAAGTACCTGCATCGGACGTTCCCGAGGGCTGCTGGCTGCTCGACGTGCGGGAGCCGTACGAGTGGGCCGCCGGGCACGCGCCGACCGCCAACCACATCCCGCTTCCGCAGCTTAATCATCGCAGCTCGGAGATCCCGCGTGACGACACGATCTACGTGGTCTGCCGATCGGGATCGCGTTCGGCGCGGGTGGTGCTCGCCCTGGCCGAGGCAGGCTGGCAGGCAGTCAACGTCGGTGGTGGCATGCAGGAATGGGCCGCAGCGGGCCGCCCGATGATCAGCGACTCCGGCTCGGCGCCGACCGTCGCCTGAGCTGCTGATCCGGTCAGCGGGCGCCGAGACCGAGCAGCAGGCCGTCGGCCTCCACCGCCGGCGAGCTCGTGATGAACATCGGCACGCCCGCGACCGGCGCGGTGATCGACTGCATGACCGCCCCGCCGTCGATGCTGGTGACCGTCCCGAGCAGCTGTCCTTCCGCCACTGTGTCGCCCGGACGAACGGCCGGCTCCCACCATCCGGCGTTATCGCAGCGCAGCCAGATGAACCGGCTCAGCATGGTCGGTGCCGACTCCGGCGCTGTTTCCGACCGGGCCGGGCCCTGGGTCCCAGCCTCGCCTTCGTTCGCGGCCGGCCCGTCGATCATGCCAAGCGCGGCAAGCACCCGGTCGAGTCCTCGCACGTGCAGATCGATCGCCGCCTGCTCGACCAGCCCGCACCCGCCAGCCTCGGCGGTAATCGCCGGAATGCCGACTGCTGCCGCCGCGGCGCTGGGGGGTCCGCCAACGGCCCGGCCCGGCCCTTGTTCCTGCCTGATGACATACCCCAGACCGTAGGCGAGCGCGAGTGCCAGCGCCTGGTCCTCGGCCGGCCCGGCCTCGTAGAGGGTGAATGGCTCAAGCGCCTCAGGCAGGTCGCCGCAGTGCGCGTCAATCAGCGCGTCGCTCGCGGCGATGAGCTGGGTGAACGTCGCGTGGGCCAGCCGATCGGCGAGGGTACCGTCCGGGTCGCCTGGGAAGCACCTGTTGAGGTTCTTGCCGTCTTCAGGGACGACGAACGGGCTGCGCGCCAGGAACGCTGGCAGGTTCAGCACGGGCACCGCGCGGACGCTGCCACGCAGGTCCAGCCCCGAGAGGCCGGCCGACCACTGCCGCACCGCCGCCATCGAGGCGTACTCGCAGCCGTGCACTCCGGCGATGACCGTGAGCTTCGGCCCGTGGCCGGACCCTGCCGCCTCGACCACGGGCACCTCGATGCCGGCCAGGTCGAGCATGCGGCGGTTCAGCATGGTGGGCATGGGTCAGACCTTCCTGGGTTGAACTCTCGCGGATGCATTGGCGACGCCGATCACTCGCTCGACCGCGGCGGCCACGGTGAGCAACGCACCGTCAGCCCCGCGGCGCCCGGCGAGCTGGAGCCCGACCGGCAGCCCGTCGGCCGGACTGGGCAGCGACAGGGCCGGGTGGCCGGTCAGGTTGTACGGCCCGGTGAACCGGCCTTCGGCGTTGTCGTCGCCGAGACCGAAGGGCGGGTCCTCATCGGGGGCCTGGTAGCCGACCGTCGGGCCGGCTAGGACGTCGACACCCGACAGGCTCGACTCGATCGCCGCGGTCAGGTCCGACTGCTCGTCCATGGCGAGCGCGTACTGCTCGTCAGTCACCTTCGCCCCGTACTGCAGCAGCGCGAGCGTGCCTTCGCTGTACCTGCTGGTGTCCCGGCCAGCGTGAACCAGGTGCGCTTCCCGCGCGACGATCACCGCCAGCGTCTCCTCCCACCGCGCGAGCCGGTCGAGCCAGGGCGCCTTCACCTCCCTGACGTCCCAGCCAGCGGCCGTCAGCGCGGCGATCGCCGCGCCAAGGGAGTCGGCGACCTCGCTGGTCACGGACGGATCGGCGAGCTGAGCGGCGAGGACGCCGACGGTGAAGGTCGCGTGGCCGCCCGCTCCGGCGCGATCGGCCGCACCCGGCAGGCCGGCCGCGCCCGCGAGATCGGCCGCACCCGCGAGATCGGCGCGGCCCGCGAGCACGGCGAGCAGCCGGGCGGTGCCGGAAACCGTGGCGGTGAGCGTGCCCGCGTGGTCGCAGCGCGGCGACAACGGGAAGATCCCTCCGGTGGGGACCAGCCCGTAGCTCGGCTTGAACCCGACGATCCCGCAGTAGGCGGCGGGGATCCTGATCGACCCGCCGGTATCGGTGCCGACCGCCAGGTCGCAGACGCCTGCGGCCACGAGGGCCGCGGACCCGCCGGAGGACCCGCCAGAGGTCCGGGCCGGGTCGGCGGGATTGCGGGTGCCGCCGATGTCAGGATGCGCGAACCCGGCCGCGTACTCCAGGCACTGGGACGCCGCGAAGACCTCGGCCCCGGCATCGCGCAGGCGGCGGACCAGCAACGCGTCCGCGGCCGCCGGACGAGGCTCGCTCGCCGGGCTGCCGCACCGCGTGGGCACGCCCTGGATCGCGATGATGTCCTTGACCGCGACCGGCTGACCGGCCAGCGGGCCGGCGGCTGCCCGGTCCGGAGCGCCGATCACGGCGGCGACCGCGTTGAGCGGCTGGCCGAGCCGGGCAAGCCGCTCGTACGCGGCGAGCAGGTCGAGATTGGCCCGGCTGCAGACGCGGTTGCCGGCCTCGATCGCCGCGATGAGCTCGACCACCCGCCGCACAAGCGGCGCCTGTTCCCCGGCCAGGTCGCCGAGAATCGCAGGCACCTCGGTAGGGCGGTGCAGGATGGCCAGGTCCCGGTAGATCCCCGAGTGCGTCTTCGCCGAGCGTCGGTTGAGTTCGGCGAGCCGCTCAAGCGAGCCGTCGAGGTCGGCCGGGTCGAAGCCGTCAAGCGGCACCGGCGGCACCGGGGCTTGCGCGAGCACCTGCCGTGCGATCTCGGTAAGCAGCGGCGCCCACCGCGGATTCTCGAGCACCTCGGCGATCGGCAGGTCGCTGACAGCGGTCGCCGCCAGCATCGCGCCGTAGGCCTCCTTCGCCCACAGGTAGCCGAGGATGTTGCCGGTAACCTGGGCGTCGGCGATGTCGGCCACCAGCGCCCGCACCCGGTCGCTGAGCGTTCCGTCGATCTCGCCGATCATGAGCGTGGCCCGGTTGCCGCGCAAGATCACGCCGGGTTCGAGCGCGTCGGCGCCGAAGTTCACGCACCCCTCCACGACCCGCTCCGGCCCGACCGCGTCGCCCAGCACCGCGTAGTTCAGCCCGTTCTGCAGCGAGACCACGAAGCCGCCGTCCGTCAGGCGCCCCGCGACTGAAGCCGCCGCGGCAGCGGTGTGATGGGCCTTCACGGCGATCAGGACCGGGCAGTCGAGCCGCTCAGGCAGACCCGCGGGAGCGACAGCGGTCACGGGCGCGACAAAAGACTCGACCGGTCCGGTGATCCTGATCCCCCGCGCGCCCACCGCGCTGACCACATCCGGACTGGCGTCGCTGACCAGCACATCGTGGCCGTCGCGGGCCAGTCCGGCGGCGATCGTGCCGCCGATCGCTCCGCAACCTAGCACCACGTAACGCACGGCTCGGAACGTTACAACACGATAACGCCGTCGGTCTAGGTATCGCCTGCTATTTACAACTCGTCGGATCCTCGCCAGATTAGGCGGGAACAAAGGTTTGTCCAAGGCCGCGCGGCGGCTTCGTCCGACGTGCGCGCTCCAAAGAACACCGTCGGGCGAGCGGCGTGGCTTGCCGTTGAACCGGCCGCAGCGCGGCCTTCGGCACCCTAGGGGGCTTACTCGTGACATACCGATTCTCAGTGCGGAAGGCCCTGATCTCGGTCAGCGCCGTCATCGTCTTGGCTGCCTGCGGGTCAGGTGGATCTTCCGGCGGCGGCAAGAGCGCCAATAGTGGGCCTGTCCACGGCGGCAACCTCGTCTTCGCGGCTGTTTCGGACCCGCAGTCGATGAACAACACGACCGTGTTCGACAACAACTCGATCTGGATTTTCGAGCAGATCTTCCAGACCCTCTACACGGTGACGAATACCGGCAAGGGCGTGACGCCGCAGCTGGCCACGAGCTACACGATCTCGCCGGACAAGAAGACCTACACATTCAAGCTCAGGCCGGGTGTCAAGTTCTCCGACGGCAAGCCGATGACGTCGGCTGACGTCAAGTTCTCCATCGACCAGAACCGCAAGGCCACGCAGGGCTGGGCGTACCTGGACTCGGCGATCCAATCGGTCGACGCCCCGTCACCCGACACGGTCGTCATCCACCTGAAGTTCCCGTGGGCACCGCTCCTGGCCGACCTGTCGATCTTCGCCAACGGCATCGTGCCGAATAACTACGAAGGCCAGACCGAGACCCAG
>Ga0209240_1000243_pt1 | contig 22473 bp, 15 predicted proteins | sample GraSoi_2013_80cm_FD_185828 | JGI IMG/M metagenome (GOLD analysis project Ga0209240, IMG submission 185828) | Grasslands soil microbial communities from the Angelo Coastal Reserve, California, USA - Sample 9_17_2013_80cm (SPAdes) (version 2) | ecosystem: Environmental > Terrestrial > Soil >...
CCGGCATTGTGGCGATCGGCATGACCATCGTCATGATTTCCGGCGGAATCGATCTTTCCGTGGGGATGTTAGCTTCTTTGGTATCGATTATTACGGCGCTGGGAATCTCAAAATGGCAACTGGGTGTAGTACCCTCGGTCCTACTCGGCATCGCAGCCGCAGTCGGGCTGGAGACGATCATGGGGTTCATCATTTCGCGTACTAAAGTCGAGCCCTTCATCATCACTCTCGGCGGGATGATCACGTTTCAAGGGATTGCCTTACTTCTCTGCAGTTCTCGCGAGGTGATCATGAACGGCGAGCTCGATTTCCTTAAGGCGAATCTAATCCAAGGAGCTAAGGACCCGATCAGTCACCTCAACCTGATCATCCCGCCATACGTCCTGATTTTCTTCGTCATCGCGTTGTTAGGCGGCCTGTTACTGAGTTACACCAAGTACGGCCGGCGGATCTATGCGATTGGGACTAACCCACAAGCCGCTTACCTGGCCGGCATCGACGTCAAGAACATGAAGCTCTCGGCGTATGTCATCATGGGTGTTTTAGTCGGTATTGGAGCGGTTATGCTCCTGGCCCGGATCAATACCGGTATCGTCACCCTCGGTCAGGGGCTGGAGATAGACACCATCGCGATGGTCGTTATCGGAGGAACCGCGCTGAAAGGGGGGAAAGGCAACGTTGTTGGCACTTTGATCGGGGTGTTTTTCTTAGGATCAATCGGCAACGCCATGAATATGCTCCGGCTACCCTCAGAAGTGCAATTCGTAGCCAAGGGTTTGGTGGTGATTATAGCGGTGTCTGCCGGTGATGTCTCGAATCGAATTTCTGGGTTCCTATCACGGAGGAGGGAGCTGTCTGCCGGTGATGTCTCGAATCGAATTTCTGGGTTCCTATCACGGAGGAGGGAGCTGCGTTGGCACGCAGAGCAACGGGCAACCAAAGGAGAGAGTGTGGAATCGACCAAGTAATCCAAAGTAAAATGAAACGAAGCTTAAAAGAACCGTCATACAAGACGATACAGACTAACAGTCTGGCCACCGTGTTTGCAGTTTTTACTGTACTGGGATCAGTATTATTAACTTCAGCCAAGCTGCTAGCAGCGGAGGGTAAGGCCAAGGTAATCGGCTACTATATGGATGCCTCGGATGATTATTACAAAGCGGGGTTCCAAGTATTCAAAGCGCTCGCTACCAAAGCAGGCTGGCAAGTACAGGATGTTGTGGGCCAGGGCACCGCTCCCGAACAGATCGCTGCCGTAGAAAACTTCATCACTCAAGGGGTCGACGCACTGGTGGTAGTTCAGAACTCGCCTGCGACCACGTCCGAGTGTTTAAAGAAGGCGAGTGCAGCCGGCATCCCGGAATTTCATCTTACGCACAATCCGCCCAATGAACCCGGTCTAGCCGGTTTCGCAGGTTTTGACTGGGTTTATGACGGAGAACTAGCCGGTCAGTCAGCCATGAAGCACAACGTAAAGCGGTTAGTTATGATCGAAGGCAAATTAGGGCAAGGCACAGCCTCGGGGCAGACCCAAGGTTTCCTGCAGGCGTACAAGAAAGCGGGTAAAGATATCGGTCAGGCACTCGACAGTGTTGGTGTCAAAGGTGCAGGCGGTAAAGATTTGCAAATTGTGTTCTGGGGCTCAGGTAATTGGTTTGCCGATCCCGCAAAAAAAGTTATGCAAGATGCGATCACCGCGTTAGGTCCGGATGGATTTGACGGTGCGTACGTGCAGAACGACGAAATGATGACCGGGGCACTGCAGGCCATGCAGGAAGCCGGTCTCGATCCGAGCAAATATTGGCTCGGCGCTAGCAACGGCAAAGAGAAGTCATGGGATTGGGTCGCTAAAGGGCTGACCTCGATGGATGTCAATCAATGCCCGTCTTTGGAAGGAGATATCTGTTTTCAACAGATCACGGCTTACTTCGATAAGAAACCTTACAAGCGAGCCGTGTTTGTTAACTTTTTGCCGTTCGAAAAAGACACACTGGACAAGTCCAAGCTGATTCCGTGGATCCTCAACGATTACATGGCAAAACGAGAGGCGAACGCGTTCGTCTACGACATCAATAACGCGGTGTTCAGAGAGAACCCATCGTACGTTGCTGCGAAATAGGCGAAAAGGCCGGTAGGGCGAAAACCTCGGCGCGCCGCTGGCGCGGCCAACTCCCAAAGAGCGGACCGCGCCGTGGAGATGGCTTCGCCGCGGGTATGCTAGAATTGCAAACGTGGGGTTCGCAATATCCTCAGTGAATGCAGGCCCCACGGAGCGGCTCAAATCCGGCGCGGGTTAGCCGCTTAGCGTGGCCCACCCTGGGCGCGCCGAGATCCTCGCCCCACCGCGCTTCCCGCGCCCTACCCTTTCAACCGGATCGCCTTGTACGCTTTCATCGTCTCCGTGATCGCTTTCTCGACCGGGAGCCGCTCCATACTGGAAGCGCCGTAGAAGCCATGGATTCCTTTCGTCCGATGCAGGACATATTCGGCATCAGGCGGTTCAGAGATCGGGCCGCCGTGACAAAGAACAATCACATCCGGGTTGACCGATTTCGCAGCGTCAGCGATTTGCTGAACCTTAGCTGGCGCATTCTCTAGCGTCACCGCGGTGGTTGCGCCGATCGATCCTTTGGTGGTGAGCCCCAAATGAGCAACCACAATATCTGCTCCCGCCTCCGCCATGGATTTGGCATCATTCGCATTAAAACAATAAGGCGTGGTTAACAGATTCATCTGCCGAGCTAAACGGATCATCTCGATCTCAAGCCCAAACCCCATGCCTGTCTCTTCCAGGTTCTGCCGGAACAACCCATCGATTAGACCGACGGTAGGAAAATTCTGGATCCCGGAGAACCCGGCAGCAGCCACCTCTTTCAAAAAAAGAGGCATTTGGCGAAAAGGATCGGTACCACAAACACCGGCGAGCACCGGCGTGTCTTTTATCACGGTCAGGACTTCTTTTGCCATGTCCATGACGATGGCATTTGCGTCGCCGTACGGCATCAGACCGGACAACGAGCCGCGCCCGGCCATGCGATACCGGCCACTATTGTAAATAATGATTAAATCGACGCCGCCGGCGGCCTCAAATTTAGCCGAAATTCCGGTGCCGGCCCCGCCGCCGATAATCGGCCGCCCTTCCGCGATGACCGCTCGTAAACGTTCAAGAACTTGTTCTCTGGTAAACGCCATAATCAAATAAACGAGCGAGAGCGAGGGGAAGCGAGCGGAAACGCCGTGAACGAGAATGACAAGTCCGGCAACCAAAAGAACCTGCATCCAGCAACAACCGGCATAACAAGGTAGTTCAGGGTTCTATCGCGCAATTTGCTGGCGTTCACGCTCGTTGACGCTCGATCTCGCTCGTTCCCGCTCGCTGATCAACTGGAGCATCATTTGCACGGCGTTGGCGGCGAAGGCTGGATCGTTGATATTCAGGTCGACCTCAATAACTGGGATACCGGGCTTAACATTGGCTTTGATCGCATCAAACATGGCGCGATCCGCTTCGCGATCACAGAACGGTTGGCCGTCACCATCCAGCATGGAAACACCGCGCAATGGAATAAGGAAAGCAACCGGACCGGTAGCTGCGTTCGCTTTCTTGGCGAAGATCTCTCCCATTTGCCGGTTCTCTTCTGCGTTCGTCCGCATGAGGGTAACCGAAGGATTCCATTCATAGAAAAGGCGTTTTGCTTGTCGAAATCTTTCCGGCACCGTGGACGGCGCTCCAAAGTTTGCCATATCGACGCAGCCGGGAACGATCAAATGTGGAACACCGCTTCGACCAGGGGCATCCAGTCTCTCTGGACCGGCACTGAACACTCCCTGACAAAGTTCATCAGCCCATTCCGTCGTCGTGATATCCAGCACGGCTTCCACCAAACCATCTGCGACCAAGGTCTCCATGGCGCGTCCTCCGGCTCCGGTCGCATGAAAAACCAGCACCTCGAATCCTTTTTCGTTTAGCGACTTTACACACGCGTTTACACAATCAGTCGTGTTACCGAACATCGAGGCGGTGATGATAGGACGATCTTCGCCAGTCGGCGGCGGCTCATTTTGGACCATGCCGGAGATGGCGCCGGCGGCGCGCGCATAGATCAACCGGGAGATGCGGTTCAATCCGGCCACGTCGACAATCGACGGGATTATTGTGATGTCTTTGCCGCGCACATAGAAGGAGACGTCACCGGAAGCAACCGTTGAGACTAATACCTTCGGTATCCCGATCGGCAGGGAACGCATAGCCGAAGCAATAATGGCTGAGCCGCCGGATCCACCCATACCGATGATGCCGGCAAATTTGCCCTGCTCGCACAACCGCCGGACCAGATTTGGCGCGCCTTGATCGAGCGCTTTCATCGCCGCGGCCTTATCGCCTTGCGCACGAATTTGGTTCAAATCGATGCCAACAGATTCCAGTGCTTCGGCTGCTTCGAAATCTACCGGGAACAAAGTGGTCGTCCCGAGCACACCAATATTGATAGTCAGAACTTGATGGCCAAGCTTCAGTAGCTCCTGGCGCAAGAAGGCATGATCTTCGCCCTTAGTATCGAAGGCGCCAATGATGCAGATGGTTTTGGGCATGAAGGGAGGAAGCGGTGAAAGGTGAAAAGTGAAAGGTGAGAGGCTTGCTATGAGCGAGCATCAAGCGCATCGAACGGCGGGTGACAATCGTTCAATCGCCCAGCGCTCTGCTCACGGGCAATTTGTCATTTGTCATCTGTCATTTTACTGCGGCGTAGCCGCAGTAACTTTGCAGCCCGGAATTTCGCGCAACAAACGTTCGGGTCCGGCGGGAGCATAGACTACGATCAGCTTCATCGGCGCGCTGCCGGTGTTGACAGTGGAATGATAAACGTCAGCCGGGATGTAAATGCTGGCCCCAGGGCCGACTTTAACCGGTGGTTGATCGTCCACCATTTGTTCTCCTTCTCCTGATACGACGTAAATGATTTCTTCCGAGCCGGGATGATTGTGCCGAGCGTGCCCTTTTCCTTGAGCAAGTTCGACAATCCCAAAACTAAAGCGCTCGGCATTTGTTACCTGAGGCTCACTGAGGAAATGAATTTTTCCCCAATCAAACTCAAGACAGTCCACTTCCTGCGTGGTGGTAATAACGCCAGATCCAAGGTTCTGCATAAGGGGGGTGATTTTTCTGTAGCCAAAGAAATGTGGCAAAGGTGCTACGTAGGAGCAAAATCTTTATAGCATTTCCTTCAGGACCGCCTGCAAGACCGGCCGAATATGAGCTGCCAATTTAGGATTGGCATAGGCCACCCATGAAATCGGTGAAGTCGTATCCAGTGGGCCATCCATTGGACTACCGTCCGGACCTTCTAATACGACCCCGGCTTCCTGCAGCACCAGAGCCGCCGCAACATCATAAGGATGGCAACAAAGAGCGGAAGCAAGACCCAGCTTCTTGAAAACGAGAGGCCGGATATCCGCAATCATTCGATCATGGCCCAACAATACCTCGCAGAATTGGCCTCCGGTGGAAATGTATTGATCTTCGAAGACAATCACTTCCTTGCCGCCAATGGTTGAATAAAGCCGGTCCCATAACCGCTGTTCAATAGCAGCGGTCAGCTCTTTACCCGCTGGAAAGAAACGCGAGATGTATCCAAATCCATGAAGCACGTCCTTGGCGCACGACGGAGCGACAGAACGCGACGAGATATCGCCGGTTAACACATTGACTGATTCGCCAAAAATTCCCTGACTACGGACTGCGGAGAACCTGTCCGCACGCCATTGTTTGGTGGTGGGCAACTCAACCATTACCGCAACCTCGATGTCAGACAGCCTGGTGGCAGATCCTCGTTGCGGCGCTACCCCGGCTAGAAACCAGGCGGCTCGTTTATCGTACATGATCCCGCGGGTCCCATCGATCGGATCCATGATGATCTTCGCCTCTGTCTGCTCAAGCGGAACTCCTTTTGGAAACGTGACTGGATTCTTGGGATCAACCCCCTCCATCACCAACTCAACCGGAATGGTCGCAGGCCAATGATCGGCGAACCACGCCGCAATCGCTTCCTCACTGATCCGATCGATTCCATAAATCGTATCAGCAACGCTTTCCCGTGAAACCTCAGTTAAGGCAGCAACATCGTTCTGCCCTCGAGCACTATGCACGCATTGACGGACATAATCGCCAAGCTCAAGCAGCAGCCTCCTGATCTGATCCGTTCCCAATGTCTTCATCGCTCAAACCAAACTGCCGGTCCGCGAACCTACTGAAGGTTTCGCCAGTCAGCCATGACAAGGCGCACGACGAAGAACCCTTTTTAAGCGGTTACGGCCTACTGATTAGTTGTTCAGGCACTATATAGCCAGCTGGACTTGAGCGGGTTCAAAAAAAAACGCGACAGAAAAGCGCTCGACCCGAGCCGGTTACTCAAAGCGGCAAAAGTTATGCGTCTTTATAATTTCCATAAACAATGATTTTTGCTAGTGTGATAACGCATCAACGTATGGAGAACATGAAAACTGTAGCGAGTATCTGCTCTCGCCTCTTCTCCTCGATTCTAACCCCAGCAGTCGTTCTAGTGGCAATCGCCAGCAATGCTGAGGCCGCATCGACTTTCCAACCCTCTCCGGAGCTTCCCCTGCCCAAACGCTCGACACCAAATCCGGTTACCAAAACGACGCCGATTTACGACCCGGTTCCGATTCCTTACTGCAGCGTCTCTTTCGATACGGCAGACCAATACACTCAGATGGAAAGTGAGGTCACTTCCGATAATCCCACCGGCAAGACCCTAGCTCAGTTTGTTCTAGAAGCTTTTGCCCAAGCCAACGCGAACAACGCCAAGCTGGATTCGGTAAGTCAAAGCGATGTCGTTACTGCTTTGAGGAAACTCGAGGCTATGTGGGTACCCTCTGCACTCAACTTTAAGACAAATTACGCGGACACGGGAGTAACCGATACCAACCAAGTTGCTTTCGTAATCGAACAATTGATTCAAGTGCCCTATCGTTTTCCCAAGCTGCTTGCCCACTACGGGCCGGTCCATAGCTCGGGAACAATCGAGAATCTTCTGGCGGCTCTGCTAACAGACGGACAAGCCGGTGAGCTTAACGAGACGGTCGATGTATCTTACACGAACGTGTTCTTGACCAAGATTTGTAACTTGATCCTGATTGGTCAAGGTCCAGAGGACGGCAACGGTAACACTCTGGTGCCAGCAGACGCGACCGTGCTGAATACAGGTCGGACCAATTTTATGACGTGGATCTCGACGGTCCGCACCTATGGAATTCACGAATTCCTCAGTCCCACTTACACCGGTATCGACGTTGAGATGCTCGCTAACATCGAACTTTTCGCTCAGGACCCGGGAATCCTGACCATGGCGCAGCGAGCATATGAAGAGGTCTGGATTGATATGTACGCGAATTGGTACAACCAGGACCAACGCCTTGGAGGTACTCACAGCCGAACCTACGAATTCTTAATTGATGAAAACCGAACCACGGACCGGTACATCTATGCTGCCAGCAATCCTTCGATCGTCTCTTCACCCGCTTGGCCCAATCTATTGACCAGTCGGAACCCCCGGTATTGGCGTGGTCAGGACTATACTGCCTATATTCTGCCTCCACCCGCCGGCGTGCCGAATCTGTTCCCGGCCCAGGTTCCAACGAATGGAAACCGGACAGTTCTTCGCGATTTTGGATACACCGATCCGCGTTTAAACGCGGCTTTCATGTACGCCGAGGACTATATGGCTAATCCGTCGGGAACCGGTGGACTAACCTATCCGTTCTCAGTGGGTTCGGCCCAGATCGCCTATTTTGATAACACCTTCGAAGGGATGACCATCATGCTGCCGGGCAATGGCAACACCACGAATGTTAACTATAACATGCAGGGCCGAGGCGACTACTATCTCCAAGAGTTAGCAGCCGACGGAAAATCAGATACATTGGAACCCTACATTGCCTCGGTGCAAAACGGTGCCGAAACGCTTTTCTTAGCGACATCGAGCGCCGCACAAGATGCGGCGGCAACCACGGTTGCATCGACGATTGTCATACCAAATAGCGCGCAGGTCTGGATTGGAACTGATTCGGCACCCGTGGTCCTGAGTTTAGGGGAAAGTGTCATCATAAACAATGGCGCCACGATTTTTATTCAGGTCAGCAATGCGGGTCAATCCGATGCGTTAGTCACTGGCATTCGTTTCCTTCTCTCGACTGATATGGCCGGTAACAACGTCGAACTTGCACTGGTGAACGACGGTTCCGCCTATAATGCATTGCGAATCACTTGTCTTCATGCCGCGAGAACGCCAAGCGCCGGTAACGCCGTCATCGCGTTTTGGACACGCACAGGATACACATCGGACCTGAGCACTGCTTTCAACGCATTCCGGTCGGCACTGATTTCTGCTGCAGCTACTGCCACGTACAATATTTCCTCTGGAGATGTTCTAGTCTCTGTACCGGGGTGGAACAGTACCATGACCGTCCAAGCGAACGCGATTAACCAGACCATATCCTCCCTTTCGGGCGGGGACGTCGAGTCGGCAGCCTCCCCTCGCTTCCTGGCCGTAAATGGGACAGAATACCTGGCCAGTACGATTCAGGCCTGGAACAATCAAGATATAGGCCACGCGACTGGAGGCAGTTCCACCCCGCTTTCCTCGAACGGTCTTTATACCGGGCAAGTCCAAATTGCGGGCGCCGGCACTGACATCTGGGGCACCGCGGACGGATTTCAGTTCTATTATCAACAGCTGACTGGCGATGGAACTGTCATTGGTCGCTTGGTCGATATGCCGACCGGGGGCGGCATTAGCCCTATAGCAAAGGCGGGTTTGATGATGAGGAACGACCTGACCCCTGGTAGCATGAACGTCTATTTGAACTTGCTCGGCACCTATGGTCAGCGCTTCTCGGTCCGAACTACGGAGAACGGCGCATCCAGCCGCACTGGCAACGATACAACCACGACGCCTTATTGGTTTAAGTTAACTCGTGTCGCCAATACTTTTACCGGTTACAGCTCATCAGACGGCGTGACCTGGACGCAAGTTGCTTCACCGGTAACGATTCCAATGAATAATACGATTTACGCCGGCGTCGGTGTCACTAGTTGTGATTCAGACATCACTATAACGACCGTGTTCGATAACGTCGGGATAATTCAACAGTGAGCAGTTGAACGAGGCAGAAGCCTCCGGCGCCGCTTGGTGCGGCCTTCAAACGCCCGAAATTCCTCCCTGAAAAGGAGGAGTGCTGAGCGAAGGCCAGCAATTGCCGTACAACCCGAGAACGAGCGACCATGACCCTTCCATGCCAGCCTCTCCTTACTGAATTATCGGCTCAGCTCGAAAATATAAAAGTCCGCGAACGACGTATCGTCCGGTCGCTTTGGATCTTCGGGATACCGGTTGGGAACAAACTCGCATTGCCGCCACTGAGGCGCGTTTTTCTCGATCCATTTGGTAAAGAGGCGATGGCGGACGTGAGGTACGCCGCTCGGTTCTTCCTTGTTACTCGAATAGACGATGACGAACCGCCCAGCGTGCTCGAAGAGCGACCGCATATACGCCTCAAAAATTTGGTCCTCCACCAAATGGTAAACAACGTCGAGAGAGAGAGCCAGATCGAAGCGTCCCAGATCGGCAGGGATCTTGGTGGTGAGATAAAATTGCTTGTTGGTATCGCCGGAAAACCGTTTAGCGCAGATGTCGATCGATCCTTGGGCCACATCGAGCCCTACATAACTTGGGTATTTTGCCATCGCCAGCTGGGTGCCATCTCCGCAGCCGAACTCGATCACGGATCGCACTTTATTCTTAGCGACAAAATCGTTTAGCACTTCCGCTTTGAATGCTGCCAGCCGGCCATAGGAACCAACGCCGGAAGTTTTACCTTGCTGATAGCGCTTCTCCCAATAGGAGGAAGAATCGCGAAAACCGAGACGCCGGCGTAGCTCTAGCACGACCGGTGTGCGCGCGAGCGCGCGAGCGGCCGGGCCAAGTATTGGATTCGCGGCCACAAAGGCCCTGATGCGGCTGCCGTCATAGGCGTCACGCGGTGGAGTCACTGCTTTCATATTACCGTTTCTATTGCTAATGCTATTCCCTCGCTAAACTCTTAAGATCTACCGAGTTGGTGCTTGTAGATGTCCTCTCCTTTAAACACTTTTTCCGCTAATTGTTGGTACTTACTATCGCCGGCGATGAGGTACCACCGATAGAAGCCCTTATAGGTGTAGCCGTAATTCATTCCTTTCACCGCACCGGTGCGGTTCTTTTCTTGGTCGGCCCCGGTTCGAGTGTTGCCTTCGGGATTAATGGTTCCGTCCGGGAGAATCCGGCTGGCGAGCCAGCCGTAGCCTTTGTCCAGGGCTTTCCGCAATGGTTCTTTTGTCTGACTGTCAGCTACCAGATCATAATAACGGTCAGCGTAGAACAACCCCACGGCATCATAGCTGGAATCGTATCCGCCTTTCTCGGGAAAGAATCCCGACGGATCCTGCATGGTGAGCCCCTCGTGGATATAGTCTTTCGATTTTTCTATCAAAGTGGGATCATCACAGAGCACGCCGGCCTCACCTAGAGCGGCAGCAACCAGAAATCGACGATGGCCATAGGGGGCATTGCTTCGCTTACCTCGCTCTTCGACGGCCGGTTCAATCATCCAATGCGCAGCCTTCGCTATTCTCGGTTTCATCCACTCTAGCGTGGATGCGTATTGGTCCGCATACTGGCTGGCCTTGAGCAGCAGACAGGCGTGCGCCGCTGCTTCTACGAAAAAGGAGGCACTGTGAAAAGTATCGGGACAGTCAAACGACCCATCCGGTTGTTGTTGCTCGAATCCCCACCGTAAAATTTTCACGCCGCGCTCGAGGGTGGCCGGGTCTTGTTTGGCGACGCCGGCACAGACCGCATCACTGCCATAACGTTGCTGCTCAATATACCATCTGCCTGTATGGGTCTGGTCCCATTGGATGTTAATCGGACTCTCTGCGCCCGATGGATCAATGTCAGTAGCAACATGTTCAGGACGTCGGTAGAGCGTCTTTTGCATGAACGCACTTGTCTCGAACCGGGCATCGTCTGCTACGGTGGCAAGCACGGTTGGCGTCCGTATGATGCCAGCTACAGCCGTTATCACCAGCACACCGGTTAACTGCTTCCTAAAAAGATATCTACTTTCCATGTTCTCGCGTTCGCTCCTTTCTTCTCTATTTATGGAGTGCTAACTCGCGCCCATCCTATTCGAACCAGTTAGTGGGGTTCTCGTGAAAGGTCGAGTACTGGCCCGCATTGCGGTCCCAAAGGTAGACACTCCAAAGATAAGATCTGAAAACCAGTCGGGCATTGCTACGAAGGAAGAGCTGCAGCCGCCCCGCCGGGTACATCCAAAGAATGTCTTTTTGCCGGGAGTGCATCTGGTCACGATCAAAAACCACCCAGACTCGGTCGGTCCTGGCAAAGGTTTGCTGGAGTTCCGATAGGTTTCCTACCACCTCCGCTCCAGCGTTTCGATCGATCAGTTTCCCTTTCTTGCGAAATGCAAAGTCATACAGAACTGGGTCTGCAATGTCGTAGTCGGAACGGCCTGTCTCCAATAAGGCGGCTTGAGGATAAAGCTCTGAGATCGCGACTTTATCGCCAGGGCGAAGATTTTTGGCAACAAAGCTTAAAGCCCGGGCTGGATCCGCCTGCAGAGCCGTGTCGTAGGACGTCAGAATTCTCCACGGACTCCACGAACAGATGATCACAACCACCCATCCCAACGTCAAAGCCACTCGAGCCGGGAAATGGTGCCATTTCGGAATCAATATTCTGGCGGACTCCAGCATCCCGTGGATACACAGCAAAGACCAAATTGGGATTAGGAAGTACTCAAACCGATAACCTCTGCTGGTGATCAGCAAGTTGCTGACGATGACGCTGACTAAGAAATAAAGATAAATTGAGAGCCAGGTCGTTTGTTTCCGCCGCCAAGCAACCAAGAACCGATAACCTCTGCTGGTGATCAGCAAGTTGCTGACGATGACGCTGACTAAGAAATAAAGATAAATTGAGAGCCAGGTCGTTTGTTTCCGCCGCCAAGCAACCAAGAAGCCCGGAAGCAGAAACACGCTCATCACCACATGCAGACGCGAATAACCGATTAGCAGGGCAACAAAATTTACTGGCTTCTCGAATGACCACCCGATAGTAGCATCCATTCGAGGGGAAACTCCGTCGAGCGCGGTCATGCATTCGATCTTAAAAAACAGCAAATCCAGGGCGATCAATGCCAGCGCACAGCTCGCAGCGATCAACAGCCGAATTTCGTCCGGCCATGATCTTCGTTTCGCAAAAACACAATAGCAGACGGTGAGAGGCAGAATCTGAAGTAGCGTAATTTCCTGACTTAGTACTGCCACAAAGAAGGTTAATACGGTCAGGTACCGGTACTTCATGGAAGAATCGGTGACGAAGCCGCGAAGAAAGAAATAATATCCCAGCAGAGAAAAATATTGTTGCTGCTGATAGAATCGCGCCACATGACCTGTAAATACTTCAAACGGATGAATCGAAAAAAGGATGACCGCGCACAGGGCCGCAAATCGATTTCCGGTTAGCTCTTTGGTCATCTTCCAGATGAGCCAGGCAGTGAGACAAGCAAAGACGACAGACAAAAGTCGAAGGGTTACGACATTGCTGCCGGTTAGTAAGGCGACTGCTCCAGCCAAGTAATGGTAAGCCGGGCTGCGTGTGTACCAGACACCCTCCTGAAACTCCGGAGTACCTGTCTTGGCCACCGCGAGCGATGCCTGAATTGAGACGTATTCGTCTTCGTCTGGCGGCTGGATATCCATTTGCCAAGCACGCAGGCCAAAGCAGAAGATAATGGCGAGCCCGAGAACGAGTAGCCAGCGCCAGTCCTCGCGATGCACATTGGACGTGAATGCCGCCCGGACGCTATCTGAGGTGCGTTCAGCGCTGCTTCTCAATTTCAGGAGCGCACCCACCATCGCGCCCGCGATCCCGAGAACCAATAAGACGATCCAAACTTGGGGGAACCGCCAGTACATTAGTTCGCTGCGCTCCATCATGGCAGAACGCGCAAGCAGGGCGGTACCGATCCAACTCGCCAGAATCGCGCTGGGAACTTGAGCTCTCTCTAGCCATCGGTTGAACGACGCCGATCCAGCCAAGATCCATAGTACGAAGGCAGACACGACGAACACTACTAGAGACAAAATGAACCAAGGCCGATCAGGCAGCACGAAGCCTTGGAATCTCCTCGCAGGCATCAATATTCGTTCGATCGGGCCGTCTATAGCGGCGCGTATTTGGGACGACGTCTTGCCCTGCTCGCCGTAAGAGCAGAACGTGGTTTCTCCGCTGGAGAACGACGTATCGCTTCCGTCTGCCAACTTCACTTTTCCGTCGAAAGCAGCGAATGGTGGATGACTCAGACCAAACGCCGCGGGAGACTCTTTATACAATCCTATGCGAATCGTGTTTCTCCCCGTTCGTAAGAGAGGCGTCACGTCGTACGAAACAAACTCGACATCGCGTCGATCCCGGCCCAACGCTGGAACCGTTACCCGATCTGGGTTTGTTAGATCTGCATAAGGACTGACTCCGCGGGGTCTATCTCCCTGAGCACTATTACTTGGACCGCGCTCACCAGGCGCGTAAGGGTCCTTATTGGTTCCGGTAACTGACGCTTGATCTTGAGTAAAATTGTTAGTGGCGGGATCGCGGGTCGGTGGATCTTCACTTTGCTGCCCTGGCAACAGAGTTCCAACATTGTTTGGATCCATCCATTCTGGAAGAGCATCGAGCTCGATATCCATCGGCACGCGTCCTACCGATTTCGACCTCTTGATCGAGCCACGTAACGGAACCCGGGGAGACTGAACGCACTCGTAGACCGCGGAACGGTTCTTCATAAATGCCTTCAGGTACTAGACGCCAGAAACTTCGCTTCCAGTCGAGTGCCCGGGCTTGCCGCCACTCCGTTACCGGAAAATCGGGGCTCGTCCAGCGATCCTGTGGCAAGGTGCCCGGGACGGGCTCGGCCTTCCAATCGGCATTGCTCCGGATCGGTATCTTTTCGCCGGTGTCCAATAGAACTTCACCGGAAAGAATTACCGCCGGGGTCGTGCCATCGCTTTCGACTTCGACGCACAGCGTATTGCGACCGGGATGAAGATCCGGCGTCAAATCCAGAAATGTCGGCAGTTCACCATTGTCGTGGTCTTTCCATTGATACTCACGGGGATAACTAACCGCCATGGCGGGGTCTCCGGTTGTGAGTTTCTGTCCGCCTTCACTGAGTGAAGTCTGAAATGGGTGAGTTCGCCGCCAGAGAAAGAACAACGCTTTGTCTTTTCCGTTTACGATAACTTCATAGCCACCGTTGGTAGCGAGAGCCATCCAGGCATTCTTGATCTTGCCGGGAATCTCAACATCGAACCTGAAGCATCCGGATGATTGCGCAGTAGTGTTAGCGGTAATCCAGGCCGCAGCTGGATCAAATGTGAACCGTTGAGGCACGGGTTGTGACGGCGCTATCGCATAAAGCAAGCAGTAGGCAGCTGCGGCTATTGCGGCCGAAAATAACAGAACTGAACGCAATCGCGTCGATCTAGCCAGTGCCAGGGCCGGCGACACCATTTTGGAACGAAGGAACCCAGGCCGGTCGTCGCGGATCGCCGCGAGCCTCTCCCTGTCGTCACCGCTTCCAGGTAATTGGTGTTCGGTATGATTGACACTCATTGCGTAAGCGGAGTCACCGCAGCCCGCATCTCGTCACCGATCTTAGGTAGATCGTGATAATCGAATTCCAGATCAGCCAACCGCCGATGAGCGGCCGCAACTAACGGGCTTTTCTCCGGACTTTCAAAGCACTCGTAAATCGTCTCAAATTTCGCGACATCCTGTTCCAATTGGGTTTTGCGAAATTCTCGCAGATGGACCAACTGCATCGCATAATCTGCTTTAACACTGCTTGGATCGATGGCAGTTAAGTGTTCCAACACCGCTGCGGCTCGGCCAATGAGGCCACTATTGAAATCTTTGATCGCAAGCCGCAAAGCGCCGCGGTAGGCCTCGTCGCGGAGTAAGTCGGTATGATAGCTTAGCACTGGAACCCACTTTTCGGCGAGGTCCAGATGTCGGATTGACTCCGAGTATTTTCCATTGTTCGCCGAGCTCTCCGCTCGCGTCAATTCTTGAGCGGCCATCATAATCGGCAACAAACCCACCAGACACACAGCAAAGCCGGTGAACACAAACACGCCCACCAGCCTGTATAGAGATCTTCGGTCTCCTGGGCTCGACCGCTGATTCCCTTTTAGCGGCATGAAGCAGATAACCAACAATAATGAACCGATAACGCCACTGAACCACCCCCAGGTAACAAACTGGCAAAAACCGGGTGACAGTCCTAGCCAGATAAACATGTGCTGCAATTTTGTCAGATGCAGATCCGTGAGCGACAAAACCGAAGGTGTAGGCATCGTTTGGAACGACCGCGGAAGAGCCTCATTAACCTGGACTTCCGGCTGCCCCGGCTCGTAAAAGTATTCTTGGCCTAGAAAGCTGTCCCCGACAGACACGATCAAGCTAAAATTCTGTTGCTGCAGCCAGCCAGCATGCGCAGAGACTTCGGCGCAACGTTGCATAGTCAAGGCGGGATAGACTATTCCGATACCCAACAACGATATAGAACCTGCCACCGTCATGGGAGTAGCCCAGCTCACGGAGCCCTTGCGTTTAAAACGCCGTCCTAACCACCAAGCTAAAACCAGGACGACGACAACCAGAAGCTTGAAAGGTACAGTCGAAGGCGGCTCCTCGAAAATAGTCGAATACGCACCGTGACTTTTTGGCTGCACTCCGACCGGGACGTGAAGCCAGTGGAACACTAGACTCACCCCGAAGAGGGCAAAGGCAACCACACGGGCAATCCTTAGAACGAGGCCAGGCATTTTTGAGCAGCTATTTGTTAGCTAATCTTTGGCCGCCACGATGCGCGTGATGTGCATCTTATCATCATCACGCAAATAGCGGGCGTTCTTAGTTAGTATCCAATCCGATGGCGCAATCCCGTTCGTGATTTCGACAAATTGATCATCAACGTCTCCCAGGGCAACCAGTGTAGAAACCGAACGCCCGGAATCGTTCACCACGCGAACGACGCCCTTGCCTGCGCTGAGAGAAGAGACCGCATCTCGTGGGACCGCTAAGACCTGTCGATGATAGGCGACCACTCGTGCGAACCCGGTCATACCAGGAGCGATCTTGAGCCCTTCATCCTCCAGACGCAGCCTTACTTTGAAGGTTGCCGGCCACTCGGGTGTCCCCGTGCCTAAAGGTCGAACTGGCGTTTTCGTTTCCGGTCCCCCGGCGGAAAACGTCACAATCGGAATCACTCTCTCGACGGTCGCGTTCAACGTCCTACCCGCGTACGATTCCAAGTTAACGGTAGCCTCCATCCCCTCTTGCACGTTGGCTACGGCTCGCTGGTCCATTTCAGCTTCGAACCACATCCCGGACGCGATAATAAAACCGGTATTACCCGCGTTTTGGTTGAATTCGCCATCTCGTACCAGCACGCGATCGACGATACCGTCGGCCGGCGCGACCACTTGGTAGTATTTCAACTCCTCGGCTCGTTGTTGCACCAGATTCTTGGCGTCATCGATGGCATTTTGAGCAACTAGATTAGCACCGGGAAAGCCTTGCTTCGACATCCCCACGCTGACCTTGGCTTGTTCATAGTTAGTTTCGGCCGTGGAATATTCGAGCTCAGCGTCAATCAGCTGTACCTTGGAGCTAGCACCGTCTCGCTCCATCTTCCTGTACATGTCGACCTTGGCTTTGGCGGCTTTGACCACCTTCTCCATTCCCTTGAGATCGACTTGATCTTTTTGTGGCCGTTCAGCGACCATCGTATTCACCGAGCCGGCTTGGACGCGATCAAGTTGGCCTTTTGCGGAGGCCAGAGCTAATTGCGCGGCCTTATAGTTATACTGGGCCTGGCTATCATCAAGTTCCGCCATAAGCTGGCCTTTCTTGACGAAGTCGCCTTCTTCTACTAGCAAGGATTTAACTCGGGCAGGTGGAACGACGGGCACGTTGTAGAAGTTACTTTGGACGGTTCCTTCACCGAGCATAGGAACTTCAAAATCGTGGAAGACCGGTTGCTCGGCTTCGGCTTGCACATGCAGCCCTAACATGCGCTGGATCTTTAAGAAACCGAGGGCCGAAGTGTACATCCGGCTTTGGGGATTGGCGTAGGCGGGCCATAGTAGAAACGCCCCGACGGCTAGCACCCCACCGGTCACGAGCACAATCACGGTAAGAATTCGATTTGCCCAGGATATACGACGTTTCGTTTTCATAACATTACATCATTCACTTTCATACACGGCGTGACCCGGTAGCGAAGAAGCTCGGGTACGCTGTCTACCGGTAAAAAAGATCCACGGTGCTAACGACACCAGCTCTGCGGCGATCTGCAGCACCCGCCACAGAACAGCGGCTAACGCCGCCTCCTGCCATGGCATCACAGGAGAAAGCAGAAAGGCAGTGGCGGTTTCCCGGACGCCCATGCCACCAGGAATAACCATAGCAAAAAAACCAACCAACCAGCCGACCGCGTTAGCGCCGACTGCGGCTGCCGGACTCACCGTGTGCTGATAACCCATCCCTGCCAGCATCAACCAGAGTCCGATGCCGTGGAATATGTTCAAAAGGATATAAAGCAGTTCTGCTTTCAAAAGCGCCCGGAAGTTCGGCTTAGCCTTTAAAACCTTGCCGAACTGTTCCAGCCTGGCTCGAAACCATTTCTGCCGGGCAAGAACTGGCCAAGCCAAACAGAGGATTAGCAGCCCACAACCAGCGACTCCGGCTCCGGGCAGTATCCAGGTCGAATACGCCGCAACGAATCGGCCAGCCAAACCCGAAAGGAGAATTCCTCCAATCGCCACTATCACCCAAGACACCACGGCTGCCGCTAATTCTACCGGTAAACTCAAGGAAGCGATGGCCAGCGGAATACCTAGGTTCTGTGCGGCGACAACCCGTGACGCGAATTTCCAAACGCCGCCCGGGAGCCAGCGCAGTGATTCCGAGGTCAGCCACGCGCGGACTCCCACCAGATACGGCAGCGGATAACCGAGCGATTCAAGGATCCAAGACCAAACTCCGGCGTTAAAGAACCAATAGCCTAAACAGAGTCCAAATGCCGGAATCAACCAAGCCACACTAAGCCGTTCTAAACATTGCCGGAGCTCACCCATTCGCGGCACTAACGCCAATATGACGCATGCGATTGCGACCCACGGAAGCAGGCGGCGAATGACGGCGAGTACAGCAGGCTTTTTCTTTTCCATTTTATTTTCCCTAGGTTGTGGCTGGTTGAGCCCCTTGTTCTTCCACCGAGCGGGGACGCGAAGAGGAAACGCTTTCCGAATAAATGGCGTTGTATTGATCCATGATCCGGTCCCAATCGTAGTAATTGCGCGCATGGGCGTATCCTTGGTCTCCCAGCTGCCGGGCATAGTCAGGGTCCTCGATTAACCGGAGCACTGCTTTAGCGATGGCATCAGGGTTCTTCTCGGGAACGAGTATTCCGGTCTGACCATCCTTAATAACATCGACGATGCCTCCAACCGCTGAAGCGACGACGGGTCGGCGACTACTCAACGCTTCAACCAAGACGACGCCTTGTCCTTCAGTGTCGCCCTTCGAATCGTAGATCGCCGGATGCACATAAATAGAACACGAACGAAATAGTGAGCTCAGTTCCGCATTGCTTACAAAGCCTGCAAAATCCACAGCACCGCCCAGTCCAAGCGACCGAGCCAAGCTCTCCCATTCCGGCCGACAATGACCGTCACCGGTAATCACCAGGCGCACCTTTTGCCGGGCTAAAATCGTCGGCATCGCCCGGAGGAGGAAATCGACTCCCTTTCGTTCAATGAGACGGCCGGAGAACAACAACAACGGTATCTCTTGAGGAATCGGCTTCGCTGTAGGGTCAACGTGGATGGTCGCTCCCCAAGGGATGATTTGCGCCTCGCGACCAGCGACCTGTCGAACCAGCCCGGCAGTATGGGTGCTATTGGCAGTGATCGCGAAGGACCTGCGTAAGCAGAACGACAATAGGGAGGTCACAGATCTTCCACACCGCCCACGCTCCGCTGACCAGATAGCTCAACGATAACAGCTTTAAGACGGGATTCTTTTTCAGCTTGTTTGGTGCGCCCTCGCCATGAGTCAGCATTTCCCAACGGCCCGGCGCGTAGCGGAACCGGCGCACCTGAACGCCGTCGATCTCGTGGTCCTTTAATCCCAAGTAGGCGGGAGCGATGACCGTTACTTTGTGGCCGTGCGCCGCAAGTCGCCGAAGCGATTCCCGGAGCCACGGGACCTCGTGGTCACTCTGGCTTCTAGGATAGGTTGAGCCCAATACCGCAATCCGCAAACAACGCAGATCACTCGATGCAGCGATTTTCATAGGCGGCTTTCCGGGGTTGCCAGCCGTTAGGCGCTGGGAACCAACAACGTCTGGCGACCTCTGCTTAAAGCGTTTTGGGCCAGACGCACAACAATGGTTGGTTCGACCGGCTTGAGCAAAGCAGCGAAAGCGCCCACCTGGGTCATCTCAGCCGAATTCGCGTCTGTGTCGCTGAACAGAAATATCACTCTGGGATTCGGCGACCTACTGCGAGCAACCCGGACCAACTCCATCATCTCGGTGCCGGTTCCGCTGGAAGAGTCTAACAACAGGACTTCCACCGGGCTACTCATCAGGGGTTGTGCCTCGTGACACGAGCTCGCAGCGAGAACACTCCAACCGGCTTTGCGCAGGTGCGTCGCGTGAACCTCGCGGCTCATGCTGTCTTGCTCGATTAGCAGAAGCAGCGGGCTATGATTGGAACTTCCATTTCGAAGATGTTCGCTTGCAGGTAGTCGAAACAACTGCTCCGACCGGAGCCCGATGCTCGATACGATCGGCTTCCGTTTCGATTGCTCGGTGTTCTCATGGAGGTTCCACTCCGAGATCAGCCCCAGCAAAACCGTTACCAATCCGCCTACTATGAGGACCGGAGGCGCCGGATCCAATTCTTCCGCTAAGTTCGTTGGCAACGGATGTATTAACAATAGAACCGCTAGCAAAAATCCGGCGACGCACATCGCCAGGGCAACGCTGCCAAGAAAATGCAACGGGCGTCGGCGAAAATTCTGCAGGTAGTTGACGGTCCACATATCGAGGAACCCGCGCAGATACCGCCTGAAGTCGTATTTGCTACGTCCGTGGACCCGGGGATGATGTTGAACCGGGATCTCTGCTGTCCGGTAGCCATGGATTGCGGCCAGCGATGGGACCACGTGCCGGCGGCGTTTCCAGCCGCTAACGATGTCCCAACCTTCTTCCATCTTTTGCAAGAAATTAGGGATCTCGGCCGGATCATCCTGTAGATCCGCATCCATCGTAAAAACAAAATCTCCTGAGCATTCCTGCCATCCGGCCGCTAAGGCGTCCGCCTTGCCCATGTTTCGCCGGAATCGGATCGCCTTGATGCGATCGGGATTTTCGGCGGCCAGCTCCCGAATAACGTCCCAGCTGTTATCGGTGCTGCCGTCGTCGACAAAGATTACCTCCCAGAGCGAGGTCTGCGCTGATGCGTGCTCGGCTATCTTATTAAATAATTCCTGTAGCGTTGGCGCCTCGTCTTTAAGCGGGATAACAAACGAGAGCGTTGCGTCCTTGCGATTTTGAGACCCAGTTTCCATAACCCATACCTCCATTTTTCTTGATGCGCGGTCAGGGTAAAGCGCGCCGCTAGCGAACCGGGATCAAATCGCGATTAGTTCAGGATCAGCTAGCACACCCACCTACCTATTCGAGCTCCCCCCCCAACCAAGTTTCAGATAAATCTTTGGTTTCTGCTGAAATTACTGAAATTCAACTAGTTGAGCGTATCTAATCGAAGTCTCCAAGATGTCTAGCGAAATTGATTGTTTCATTTCAAATGTTGCGGTTCTATCAGTTTTGAGTTGCATCTCCTTCTTCGGCGCCTTCTCACCCGCCTCTACTGCCCGGTGAACCAATAGACCCCTGAATAACTCGGGTTGAGGCCGTTTGATCGCTGGTTACCTGGACAAAGACCGCAGGTGGGATCATACGACGGAGTTTCCTGATCCGGAATTTTCTCGGTTTCGCAACGCCAGCGACGGCCCCCGCGATGGGAAGTGAAAAAACAAAATCCACTCTTCGCGTGAGGAATACCAGCGCTCTTCCAGAAACTCGCTGTCTGTGATCAGCGGGAGTATTCGGGGATCAGGCTGATTTGTTGTTGATAATAAAGGCGATGCTACGGCATCCATGCCGAACTTTTCTGGAACACTTCTTAATCGTGGCCGATTTCCCTATCGATCGACTTGCGGACTTTGACGATGAAACGTCTAGTAGCATTCAATCAACCTCCAAACTTTTTTATCCTTTCGCAATGGCTAGACCAGTAACCCTGTTCACCGGCCAATGGGCCGACCTCCCCTTAAAAGATCTCGCAGCACTGGCAAAAAAGATGGGTTTCGACGGGCTTGAGTTGGCCTGTTGGGGCGACCATTTCGATGTGAGCGCCGCAGCCGAATCCAAAGACTATTGTAAAGAGCGCTGGCAGATCTTGTCTGAAAATGGTCTGACGGCGTTTTCCATTTCCAACCATCTGGTCGGACAGGCCATCTGCGACCGGATCGATGAACGGCACAAAGCCATCTTGTCTCCTGATGTCTGGGGCGACGGTAATCCGGAGGGAGTCAGACAACGCGCGGCTGAGCAAATGAAGGCAACCGCCAAAGCCTGCAGAAATTTTATTGATGCCAAGCCGGTTCAGGACCTGGAGTTTCCTCCGGTTGTTAATGGCTTTTCCGGGTCCAGTATCTGGCATGCCTGTTACGCATTCCCGCCAACCAGCCAAACTTATCTGCAAGAAGGTTATGACGATTTTGGCCACCGGTTCTTACCGATTCTAGAGGCGTTCGAAGAATATGATGTGAATTTCGCGCTCGAAGTTCACCCGACGGAGATCGCGTTTGATATTGCTTCTGCGCGTCGGGCCTTGGAAGCAGTGCATCACCATCGACGCTTTGGGTTTAACTACGATCCATCGCATCTAGGATACCAAGGAGTCGACTACGTAAAGTTCATTCGAGAATTCAAAGACCGCATTTATCACTGTCACATGAAGGACGCCTGGTGGGGACATGGAAACGGGGATGTGGGGGTGTTCGGCGGTCATACTGATTTTGGCGATTACCGGCGTTATTGGGATTTCCGGTCCATCGGGCACGGAGATGTTCGGTTCGAGGATATCATCGTGGCGTTGAACGACATCGGCTATTCCGGTCCCCTATCGATCGAATGGGAAGATGGCCGGATGGACCGAATCCACGGTGCGACGGAATCGTGCCGCAACGTAAAATC
>Ga0209240_1000244_pt1 | contig 22433 bp, 24 predicted proteins | sample GraSoi_2013_80cm_FD_185828 | JGI IMG/M metagenome (GOLD analysis project Ga0209240, IMG submission 185828) | Grasslands soil microbial communities from the Angelo Coastal Reserve, California, USA - Sample 9_17_2013_80cm (SPAdes) (version 2) | ecosystem: Environmental > Terrestrial > Soil >...
GGCGCGGCGGCCGCCGTGACCAGCAGCTCGTGGATCCGCTCGGCATCCTGCAATGCGGCCCGCGCCCTGGCGCGCAGGGCATCGGGCCGGACCAGGACGGCCACTGCCTTGCCGTGCCGGGTAATCGTGACCTCCTCGCCTTCCTCGACGCGGGTGAGCAGCTCGGGCAGCGCGGCGCGTGCTTCCGAGACCGTCATGGTTGTCATGCAACCGAATGTACATCAACGTACGTTAACGTACAATCCAAGTCATGGTCCCGCCGTGACCCCGCTACGCCTTGCGCAGGCGCTTGTGCTCCTATTTCTGATCTGGCTGGATGCGAGGCAGCCTAGAAGAGTTTGATATGGGTGAGCGCGGCCAGCCGGTCCATCAGCTTGTCCTGGAAGGCTGGATCGCGGGCTTCTGGCGCTGGCGCCTGCCGCTGCTGGTGGTGCCAGTAACCGCCGCTCACGGCGGCGGCTGCGTCGTTGCTGACCGCGAGCCATGCCTGCGTGCGCGAGCCCGTCTCGAGGTCACCGGATGCCCCGGGACCGCCCATTTTGGTCGCGACCCAGCCGGGATCGACGGCGTTGCTGAGAACTCCCGGCCAGGCGCGCGCGGCAGCGAGCGCGAGCGCGACGACGTGAAGCTTGGTCTCGGCGTACGCCTGTGCGGCGTTCCAGCCGCGCTCGGTCCAGTCGATGTCCCGGAGGGACCCGGCACCGCCGTGATGCATCCCGCTGCTCAGGTAGATGAGCCGGTCCGGCCGGCCGATCAGCGCGGTGAGGATGTACGGGGCCAGGGTGTTCACGGCGAGGGTCTTCGCGTGGCCCTCCGCCGTCGTGCCGCGGGACGGCTCGAGGAAGATGCCCGCGTTATGGATGACCGCATCCATCCGGCCGACCTCGTTCACCTGCCCGGCGAGCCCCCGGGTCCCGGCCGCGCTGGCGAGGTCGCCGATCACGACTCCCGCAGCGCGCGGGGCAAGGCCGGCGACCGACGCCGCCCGCTCTCGGCTACGGGCATGGAGCACGACGTCATGGCCCTCATCCATGAGGACACGGGCAGCGGCCCTGCCGAGCCCGTCAGTGGAACCGGTGATAAAGACGCGAGACACGGATCATCCTTCCATCGCCCGCCTCCAGGGTCGCGGCCCTTGCTTGGCTGCGCTTGCAAGTACAGCATCAGCCGCTCGCGCGAACAGGCCCGGATGCCCGCGAAGCGAACATAGGCGGACGTAACCCGGGACCACCGTCCTCACGGATTACGGTGGCACCCGCCGAGGTGAGACGCACGACCGCCTCGGTCACCCGCGGCCATCGGATCTGCTGGCACGGCACGCTGCGGCCACCGCCGGCCTGCACGTCCAGGTGGACACGTGCTCATCAGAGCTTCTCCCATCGGACATGCCATCGGCATCGAGCAAAGCGGACGCCTCAGACTTCCCTCCGCTCATCGGCACGAGCGAGCATGATCGCTGAAGCATCGCCGCGACAGATGAATCCGATCTGCGCGGCCAGCGTCAGCGCCATCCGAGCGTCCGCGCAGATCGAGCCGACGGTGTGGTCAGAGGCGCCAGTGACGATTACAGAACGCGACACACCCACACGGTTGGCAGAAGCGTGGGCCGCGGCGAGATCGGGATCTGGGCGGCTGCTTCAGTGTCGGCTGCCCGGGCGGCCTGCCCAGTCGGTGGGGTTTGTCCCGCCCGGCGGCGGGTGGCGCTAGGCTCAATTGCGGGGGCTGAGGTTTGGTCGGCTGAAGGAGGCGATCATGCCGGACAGCGGTGGCCGGGAATCGTGGATGCATGCGGATCCGGGCTGGGTTCCGCCGGACATCAATACCAGCGTGGCGCATCCGGCACGGGTGTATGACTACTGGCTGGGCGGTAAGGATAACTTCGCGGCCGATCGAGCGCTGGGTGACGCCATCATGGCGGCAGTGCCGACGATCCAGGTAATGGCGCGGGCCAATCGCGCCTTCCTGGGCCGGGCGGTCCGCTACCTGGCGGCGGAGGCAGGTATCCGCCAGTTCCTGGATATCGGCACGGGCATTCCGACTGTGGGCAACACCCATGAGGTCGCCCAGGAGGTGGCTCCGGATGCGCACGTGCTGTATGTCGACAATGACCCGATCGTGCTGGCGCACGCACGCGCGCTGATGACCAGTCACCCTGCTGGGGCGACCGCGTTCATCGAGGCCGACCTGCGCGAGCCACAGAAGATCCTGGCGAACCCGGCGCTGGCTGCGACTGTGGATCTGAGCCGACCGGTGGCCTTGATGCTGGTGGCGGTCTTGATGTACTTCCGGGATGGGGATGATCCGCGGGGGATGGTGTCGGCCCTGGTCGACGCGCTGCCGTCCGGCAGCTATCTCACCGTGACTCATCCCACGGCTGATTTCAACGCCGAAGCGATGGCCGGCGCGGTGGCTGCGGCGGAGCACGGCGGCATCACGCTCGTCCCGCGCGACCGCACGCAGACGGAGTCGTTCTTCACGGGTCTGGACCTGGTTGAGCCCGGGGTGGTGCCGGTGCTGGCGTGGCGGCCAGATCCTGGCTCGCTGGCAGATCCGCTGAGCGCGTACTACTACGCTGGCGTTGGCCGTAAGCCATAAGTGCGCCAGTCGCAATCCTGAGGGTCACCACGCACTGTCCGTCGGCAGCGCGTAATCGGGATGGCCCGCGATCACGCGATTCAGGAAGTCGGCCAATCCGGGTCGGCCGCGAGTGCGGAGTGTGGGAGAGCGGGCGGGATCATCCCGGGAGGCGGAGGTCGGCCCACACGCATTTGCCTCCGGCGGGCAGCGGTGTGGCGCCCCATTGGTGGCTGAGAGCGGCGACGAGGGAAAGGCCGCGGCCGATTTCGGCGCTGTCATTTGTGGCGAGGCAGGTGGGCATGACGTTGCTGAGGTCTGTGACCTCGCAGCGCAGCGCGGCGGGATGGCGCAGCAGCCGCAGCCGGATGGGCGGCGGCGGTTGGGCGCGGGAGCTTGGTGCGGGGAGCTCGGCGATGATGCCGTACCGGAGGGCGTTGGTCACAAGTTCCGAAACCACCAGCCGGGCGTCGGGCAATATGTCGGTCAGGCCCCAGGTGCGTAGGACAGCGGCCGTGAAATCGCGGGCCGACCTGGCAGAGGCGGGTGCCGGGCACAGCGGGAGTGCGGCGATGCTGGCCGCGGCGGGCTGGTATCGGGCGGGCGCGGCGCTCAGGGCGGGCGAGAACCCGGAGGCAAGATTCGCCACGATGCTTCCTTCCTGGCTTCCGGCCGCGTCATGGCCCTTTGTGCCTGTCATGCAGGACCATTTGCACGGGCCTTATGCCAGAGCACATGCACGTGCATCATATCGCGTGAGGTCGCCGTTGTAAGGGGGAAGTGGCACAATCATCACCGAATAGCCAGCAGGCGGAAGGAAACAGGGTGACGGGCGAAGCGCCACCGGGAGGCGGGCCGACCGTCCGGCGCATCCTGCTCGGGTCGCAGCTGCGCAGGCTGCGGGAGGCCCGGGAGATCACCCGCGACCAGGCCGGCTACGCCATCCGGGCGTCGGAGTCGAAGATCAGCCGGATGGAGCTTGGCCGGGTGCCGTTCAAGGAGCGCGATGTCGCCGACCTGCTCACCCTCTACCAGGTCACCGACGATGCCGAGCGGGCGCCGCTGCTGGCCCTGGCGAATGCGGCCAACGTTCCCGGCTGGTGGCACCGCTACGGCGACGTGCTCGCCGACTGGTTCCAGCCCTACCTCGGGCTGGAGGAGGCCGCAAGCATCGTGCGCACGTACGAGGTCCAGTTCGTGCCCGGCCTGCTGCAAACACCCGGCTACGCCCGGGCCGTGATCGCGGCCGGCAACCCCGGCGCGCCGGCCGCCGAGATCGAGCACAGGGTCGCCATGCGGATGGCCCGCCAGGAAGTGCTCACCCGCCCCGCCCCGCCGCGGTTGTGGGCCGTGATCGACGAGGCGGCCCTGCGGCGGCCGATCGGGGGCGCCGCCGTTATGCGCGCCCAGCTGCAGGCACTGATCGAGAAAGTCAGGCTCAGCCACATCATCGTGCAGGTCATGCCGTTCCGATTCGGCGGTCACGCCGCCGAATCCGGCGCCTACACCATCTTGCGCTTCCCCGAGCCGGACCTACCCGACGTGGTCTACCTTGAGCACCTCACCAGCGCGATCTACCTGGACAAGCGCAGCGACGTTGACCAGTACCTGCAGAACATGGAGCGCCTGTGCACCCAGGCTGAACCCGGCGACCGCACCCCCGCCATCTTGGCCGCCATCCGCGACGAACTCTGACAGCAGCCTGCCAGCGAGCGGACGCCCCTCGCGGGCATCGGTCCGCGCGAAGGCCGCGAGCTGCCCGAACGCCCGCCGGTGTAACGCTGCCCGTCTGCTCGCCGGGGGCGGCGTTGCGCAGACGCGATCGGGTGCCTGCACCGCCGGGGCCTTCTGAGCCGACACCGCGCGGCTTCGGCGCGGACAGCGCCGGGCCAGGTGTCGATGGATGGCGGGGCCGCGGCCTGGGGTCTGGCATCAGCCTGTGCCGGTCCAGCGGCGCCAGCGGGCTCGTAGACCGGCCGTACGTGCAGAGGGGCGTGCTAGAGGTTTGGCAAATGCCCGTGCTTATGCACGTGCATCAGGTTAGGATGCGATCCCAGAGGCAAAGTCATGTATCGCCAGCCCCATACTGCACCCTCGACTCGAAAAGGTAACCGATCCGGAGCACCGCCCGCGGACGGGCGCCGGGCCGGCTGGTGAAGAAAGAGAACCCACGATGGAAGACATGCGCAACGGGATGCCCGCCAGCGAGCTGCAAGGTGCCACCTGGCGGAAGAGCCGCCGCAGCAACTCCCAGGGAACCTGCGTCGAGGTTGCCGACCTGCCAGGAGGGGTCATCGCGGTCCGGAACTCACGGCACCCCAGCGGCCCGGCGCTCATCTACACCACGGCCGAGTTCGACGCGTTCATTAATGGCGCCAAGGATGGCGACTTCGATGATCTGATGACAGGACTGGGCGGTTCGTCATAACACGAAGGTGACGCCGACCGTCCCGGTCGGGCCATCTGCCACATCGGCCGCCGCCAGCGCGATCGGACCAGGCCCACAACACATCGCAAAGCGCGGGATCGCGCCGGCCGCGCCCGGCCATCATTACGAATACGGCTCGAAGATCGGCGACCCCGCGGCGCCGTCGGGCCCCCGACCACTACTTCGATACTGATTGGCGCAAAATGACCGACTGGAGCAACGTCGCGAGAGCAGCCATCTCCAAGGTCTTACCGACATTCTGAAAAACACATAGCTAAGTCCGCGCACCAGCCGCCCGCCTCGCGCGCACTCTCACCGCCTCAGGGACCGCGGCGGTGCCGCCGGCGTTCCGGCGCCGGCCGATGGTCACCCGCGACGGCGCCGGGGGCAGCCACGGCCTGATCGCCGGGCTCGATGAGCTGGCGGCCCGGCGCGGCTATCAGCTCACCTACTCGGTTGGCTGGGAGCTGGGCGAACGGGAACGCCGCGTGATCCGGCCGGTGCCCGAGGCTGCTCTTGCTCCACGCCGAGCGGTCCGACGGCGGCGGCCACCGCACTTACGGCGTCGAAAAGATCGGAGGGCCCCGAGTGACCACCGCGCCATTCCGCCCTCGCTACCCAATCGAGTTCTCTGCCCACGGCCCCTTAACACCCCGCCTTAGAGCTGGATCCCTGCGGGCTGGAGAACCAGTGCCCCGAGAAGATCGCCGCGAGCAGCGGCCGGACCGGCCCACATCGATCAGTGCCCGCGATGCGGTAAGGAGTTCCGTCACAGCGAACGCAGCGCCACACTCCGGGCGCACAAGGACCCCTACGGGCACCCGTGCGCCGGCCGCCGCGGGATTTATCTAAGAACTCGATAACAGCGCAGGCAGGGCCTCCATCGAGGACGAACGAAAGAGTGGATGATCTGCGCCGAACGCTAGCCACAAACCACTGCGACCAAGCCAATACGGAATCGGCAGGGAGCGGCCCGGATCGCGGCGGGCGCGTCCTCGCCGCGGGGACGCGGGCCTCAGGCCTACGGCCATCGCCACCTGTTGACGTCGGCCGGGCGCGTTCGCCGCGGTTGAGGCGTGAGCACGGGTCCGATGCTCCGCGCCTGCCGGTCAGCCTGAACGGGACCAGGCGTGAACGCCGGGGGCCACGACACTCAGGGTAGTAAAGGTGCCTTGACATCCGAGGATGTGGTAAAGGTACCTTGACATCATGCGGAATCGCGTCCGGGAGCAGCGCACCATGCGGGGGATGTCCCAGCGCGAGGTTGCGGCGGCCCTCGGCGTATCCCGCCAGACGGTGATCGCGATCGAGAACGGCCGTTACTCGCCGTCGCTGCCGCTGGCGTTCCGGATCGCGCGGTTCTTCGACTCGACGGTCGACGAAATGTTCGACGCATCGGAGGAGACCGAGGAGGTGCGCACATGATCATGACCAGACACCCTGGCCTGCGGGCGCCGGCGGTGATGGCTTCAGGCGGTTCGGTGATCGCTGCCGCGGCAGTGATCGGCCAGGGATGAGCGGCCGCCGCGCCCGTCGAGGCAGTCACGATCGCCGCAGCGATCGGCTACTACGTGCTGGGCGGCCGCGGCAGTGATCTGGGCGGAATATCGGCCGCCGGGCAGACGAGCGACAGGAGAGCATCAGGATCCGGGCGAGGGCGCTGGCCGCGCAGGTGGCAGGCCTTGCTGCCATCGCCGGGTACGTGATCGAACTTCCGCGCGGGAGCGCGGTGTGGACGTTTGAGCTGTTCGTTGCCGTCCTGGCCGGCTCGTTCCTCGCTGGCCTGGTGATGTACCGTGCCGACGGCGCCGGCCCGGCCAACGGCCCGGACGGCGAACACGAGGAACGATCCCAGGTCATCAGCTGATCTGAGCCGGGACCGGATCGCATCCGGAGGCTGACCGGGACCATCGAACCGCTCGCAGAGGCGCGCCGAACCTGGCATGTGCCGGCTGGACTCAAGCTCTCCCCTCGCTGCGCTCAATCTTCCGGTGACCGAGGACGCCGGGCGCGACGCTCCCCGGCCCACCGTGACCGACCTCGACACCGAGCCGATCCACCGAAAACCCGTCCTGAACGGCCTGATCAACGAATACACCCACGCCGCATGACGCACCGCAACCTGCAGGCCACCCGCCAAATCGTGTTTTCGAGCGGGACAGGAGCGCGGCGCCTTGGCGCCGGTGGATGCCCGGCGTCGTGCGGCTGTGTCGCGCGTACCGATTGTGTTGCGTCTGTCCGGCATCGCGGTCAGGCATGACAGACACGAGGCGGATCGCCGCCGACCCGAACCGCGGATAGGGTGCCGGGGATGACCTTCAGGCCAACAACAGCTGTTAGCTCAAATCCGTCCGCCAGTATGACTGACAGTAATCAAGCCCCCGCCGATAATGCCTGATTGTTGGCGACTTAGCGCATTGTGACCGAATTGTAATAGAATTGTGAGGGAGGTGCCTGCCTGCGGACGCTGCAAGCAGCGCCTTCCGCAGCAACAATCCATCAGCAGATTGCGGATAGCCTGGCAGTGGCGGCTGGGGGCGCTGCCGTGGGGGACGATGGTTTCAAGTACAGATCCGGGTCGGGGCGATAGCCGCAGCGAGCTCGCGCTGAGGAGCGAACTCCTCGTCAGCTTGCCTGCGGGCGTGGCCTACGTGGCCGGGCCTGATCTCATTTTCGAGTTCGCCAACGATGAATACCGGCGGTACGTAGGCGGGCGTGACCTGATCGGCCTTCCGCTGGGCGTGGCGTTGCCGGATCTGCCGCGCGAGCACCTGGAGAGGGTCGCGCGCGTCGGCCAGCAGAGTCAGCCGTTTCAAGACCGTGACTCCGCAGTGTGGATCCGCCGGCACGGCCAAAAGCCCGAGCAGATGTTCGTGGACCTCGTTTATCAGCCGGTGCCGGACGATGCCCGCGGTGCGGCTGGAGTGCTCATTTGCGTAAACGATGTCACGGCGCATGTCCGGGACCGGCGCCGTCTGGAGGTGCTGGCCGAGCGCCTGGCGACAACTGAGGAGCAGTACCGGACCCTGTTCGAGACGCTGCCGCTCGGCGTCGTTCACTACCACGCGGATGGGTCGATCCTTTGGGCTAATCCGGCGGCGGGCGAGATCCTGGGCCTGGCGCCCGCTGCGATGACCATCTGGCCGCCGCTTGACCGGGCCGGGCGGGCCGTGCATGAGGACGGCTCTCCGTTCCAGCCGGATGAGCTTCCGGTGGTGGTGGCCCTGCGCACCGGCGAGGTCGTCGCTGACGTGGTGGCCGGAGTGCCGCACGGGCGAACCGGTGAGCTGCGGTGGCTGCAGGTCACCGCCGTGCCGGACGCCCGGGATGAGCAGGGCCGGCCGCGCCGTGCTTACGCGATGCTGATCGATATCACCGAACAGCGCCGGACGGAAGCCGCCTTGCGGCAGAGCAACCGCCTGCTGGGGCGGTTGCGGGAGGCCAATGTCCTTGGCGTCCTAGTGGTCAGCGAGGAGGGCATTCACGAGGCCAACGACGCCTTCCTCGACATCATCGGTTATACCCGCGACGACCTGGAGTCCGGGCGGATTCACTGGCGGGCGATCACGCCCCCGAGGTGGGCCGCCGGCGATGATGACGCTGTTGAGCAACTGCGCCGCACGGGAACGTTCCGGCCCTTTGAGAAGGAGTACGTGCACCGGGATGGGCATCGCGTGCCTGTCCTGCTCGGGGCGGCGGTGATCAGCTGGCACCCGCTGCGCTGGACCAGCTTCGTGGTGGACCTTACCGCCCGCCAGCGAAGAGAGCAGGAACGAGCCAGGCTGCTGGCGCGAGAACAGGCAGCCCGCAGAGAGGCCGACACTGCCCGGGAACGGCTCGCGTTCCTGCAGCGGGCCGGGGAATTGGCGGCCGCCACGCGGAATAGGGATGACCTCCTGGAGCAGGTGACTCACCTGGTCGAGCTCGCGGCGCCGCCCGGCGACGACAATCTCATCATCGGCGCCCGTGCGGGGTCAGTAGCCAGGCAAGCCCAGCAAGGGCTCACGGCCCTCAACGCGGGCCTTGACGAACGGGTCAGCAAGCGCACGTCCGAGCTCGTCCGCGCGGAGGCGGACCGCCGCGCGCTGGAGGCCGAATTGCGGCAGGCCGAGCGCCTGCAGACCGTCGGGCGGTTGACTCGCGGCATCGCCCATGACTTCAAGAACCTGCTGGGGATAATCGTCGGATACGCCGAGATGGCGGAGGACATCAGCGATCATCTAGATCCTGAGCTGCACCGGATCCTCCGGGAGATCTCCGTCGCCGCGGATCGGGCAGTGCATCTCAGCAGCGATCTCCTCAGCTTCAGCAGCCGTGCCCGGACCAAGCCCGAGGCTATCGACCTCAACGCCCTGATCGACGGCATCAGGCACCTGCTGACCGTCAGCATGAGCGGCATTGCCAAGGTGCTGTTCGAGCCGTGGCCGACAGCCTTGCCTGCGGTGCTGGCCGATAGGGGTCAGCTGGAGCAGGTGCTGTTCAACCTGGCCGTCAACGCCCGCGACGCCATGCCCGAGGGCGGCGCGCTGACAATCCGAACGCGCATCGCTGACCTGAGCCAGGAGCACGCACCATCGCATCCGCCCACCCGGCGCGGTCGCTATGTCGAGCTTGCCGTCAGTGATACCGGGATCGGCATGAGCGCCGACGTCAGGCCACGGATTTTCGAGCGCTTCTTCACCACCAAGCCGCCCGGCAAGGGCACAGGGCTCGGATTGTCGACCGTCCACGGCATCATCACCGACATCGGCGGCACCATCGAAGTCGACTCCAAAGAAGGCCACGGCACTACCTTCCGCGTCTACCTCCCGGCGACACTGGACCCGGCCGGCTAACTCGAACCGGCCAAACGCATGATCGGGCCATCTCCGGGCCTGGTGCTGACCGGGCAGACTCGGGTCCGCGGGTGACCACTACGCACCGGGTGTGGCCCGGGGTTGATGGCGGATGGGGCACGCCCCAGCCGTCACCGGCCTGCCGCAGTCCGGCGGCTGGTCCGCTGCCGCCCGGCGAGGACGGCGCCCCCGGTACAGAGGGCCACCATGACAAGCCACAGCAGGAGCCATCCGGGGTTTGTGACCGTGCTGTGGGTTACCAACACCTGGGTCACGTTCCCGCCTGCCGCCGGGGGCATGGGCCTGGCTACCGCCACCTGGGGTGCCTGGCCGCCTGTCAGCGCGATCAAGATGAGGGGGATGCCGCTAACGGCGACGCCGATGGCGATGCCTGTCAGCAGCGCACGGCGGCTACCGGGCTTCGCTGGCGGTGTCTGCGGCCCACCGGCGATGCGGGCCTCAACCTGGGCGGCTATCTCCCTGTCGACCTTGTCCAGGAACGATGCCACAACCGCGTCGCTGTACTCGGGGCCAAGCTCACGGTGCACCTCGGCGGCGGCGCGGATGTCCTCCGGGGACAACGGTGAAGTACTCATAGTGGCAGGGTAACTCCCCGTTGCCGAGTCAGAGCTGGCGGTCGGGGAGATCCGCACCGTCGATGCTGCCTGGGCGGCCGGCCGCCTGGTTGCCCAAACCTGCGCGGTGGGCGAGGCGGACGGCCACCCTGTGCCGCAGGCCGCCCAGGAGCGCGCCCTGGCGTTGGCGCAGGCCGTTGAGCCGGGAAGCTTCTCCTCCCTGAATCCGCGCTCGCCGTTGAGTGGGCCTGAGTCCCCTGCGACCCGCGCGCCTCGCCGAGCTGCTGGAGCAACTGGCGGAGGCACCACAGGCCGGCGGCGGCGTTTCCGCGCGCCGGGATACCGGCGCATGAGCGTTACTCCGCGCCGGAGCTGCTCCCGTCGGTGCGTCCGGCGACGATCACGACCGGGCGGGGAAGGAACAGCCAGACGGTGCAGGTAACCGTCGTCCGGGGCCGGGCGGCCTGCGGGCGGCCGAAGTCGCGGGTGTGCGGCGTGATGGTCTTGACGCCCATTCCGCCGCGCTCCGCCCGCGCTCATCCGGAGGGCGAGTACGAGACGGGGGGAACATGTTTAGCAACCGTGGCAAGGCGGCCGGGATCGATACGCCGCCGCTTAGTAACGGCCCGGAGTCCCGGGCGCGGAAGTACCCCAGCGAAGAACCGGTCGCCGCCCCCGGAATCGTGAACCGTCGCCCGCCCGCCCGGCGGCTCGGCGGCTTCCCGTGGCGGCAGCTCGCATGGTCGGCGCTGGCGGGAGCGCTCGCGGTCGTGCTGGCGGTGCTGGCGCTGCTCTGGTCGGGCTGGACGATCTGGTGACGTATCTAGCCAGGCATTAGCCGACCGGGCGTGTCAAAGCGAGTGAACCCTTGAGCGCCGCGCCAGTACTGCTGCACTGGAACGGCCGCCATTGGCGGCTAGTTAAGGTGCTTGCCCCGGTCAGCGGCGTGGACGGATGTCGCTGGAAGGCCGGGCGGTGCCTGGTTGCCGACCGGTGTCCGTAGCCCGACGGAGTTTGAGGGCTTGGTATGACTATCACGCCGGTTCCTGGACCGGCCAGGACGTGCAATCGCAAGCCGGGTTTCCAGTCTCGTCTTCGGCATGACCTGGGTGCCCGGCACCACCCAATCGCTGGCAGCCGGCGCAGCCGACAGCAACACCCTCATCAGCACCATCGCGATCGTTTACGGCCATACCGGGTAGCGGCAGGTCGTGCTGGCGTCACAAGCAGCAGACCGTCCAGGCGCCGTCGGGGAAAAGACAGATCGGTGAGAAAAAGCCGACGACGGATCGATGAGACGGCCTGGATCAGCGCAGGTCAGAGCGATGCCGGGCGACAAGAAGGATGAGAACATCCACCCTGCACCCCACTCGCCGCCCGGGATGCCGGCTGGTGGTGTTGATCGCGACAGCGGCAGCGCCGGGCCGAGCCGGTGATGGTCGCGCACGACATACCCACTGCCGTCGGCTAGTCCTCGCCGAGCATGGCGCGGAACTGGGTCATGAGCGACGTCACTTCCCGCCCGCTCAGCTCTAGCAGCTTCAGCTCGCCGTCATCGGCATAAACCGGCGTGACCAGCGAAGACCAGTAGCGGTCTTCGAACACGCCCGGCCTGGCCGGGTCCTCGAAGTCATACCTGGTCAGCCGCAGGACTTCCCGCTCTCCCGAGATCAGGGCTGCCTCAAGGGCCGTCCACTTTGGGTTTGCCGGATCGCTCGGCATCTTGGGGAACCGCCTGAAAACGTACTGGCCGACCACCTCGTCAAGCGACCGCCCCACCGCGTCGAGGAACTCGTCGTTCGCGTCGATGATCACCAGGTCAGGCGTCAGCAGCGCCGTCGCTATCGCGCTGACCTTGAACACCTCGTGGAAATCGACCTCTTGTACTTGCATGCTGCCCCCGGTTCCGGCACCGCTCAGGCGAATGCGCCGCAGCTAGCCTCCCCTTGCCGGACTCTGCGACACACTGGCGGGCGATCTTCCCACCCGCCCGCGGAGGACGTCAAGGTCAGCCGCGCTGAGCCCGCCACCAAGTCATCAGAACCGATCACCCAGCAGTCAGAACGGCGTGCAGCGTCGCGCGGACGTTAACCAGCACCTATTTCGGGGTCGGCCTCTACAGCTGGTTGTCAACGGAAGCGCCGGTGCCCGGATTCTTGGCCTCTCAGCCCTTATCAGCCGAACTGGCCGGGTGGCCAGTAAACACGACCGATGTCCGTCGCTACCACCAACGCCTCGCTAAGCTGCTCTTGGGTGAGCATCTCGTGGGTCCGCCTCCTACTGGATTTTCGATCCGAACCCTGACAAGCCTGAACTGGCCGTCTTCGCGCTACGCGACGGAAGCTATCGGCAAATCGCCCAGGCAACCGATACGAACGCACTGCGAATTGAGCATCCGTACCCGGTACATCTCATCCCAGCGGAGCTGACGCTCCGCCCGCGGCGGTAGGGACAGCCACACTCACATCCAGTCGGCATGCCTAGGCCAGGCCAGCAGCGTCTCGACGACTTCGGGCGGCCCGCCGGACTCCGCCGAGGTGGCGTACCGGCCCCGGTAGAAGAGCAGCGGCCGCTGGCTGCCGCACTCCCCGAGTTCGCGCACGCGGCCGATGACGATGTGATGATCCCCGCCGGGATACACGGCCTCTACCTCGCAGCCGGCCCAGGTCAGCACGCCGTCGATGACCGGCGAGCCGGCCCCGTCCGGCGTCCACTTGACACCGTCGAACTTGCGCGGGGCGCTCCGGCCGAACCTAGTCGCCAGGTCGTGCTGATCCTCGGTCAGGACATTGACCGCGAACATCTTGCCCTTGGCGATCCGCGGCCAGGTGTTCGAAGTGAGCGCGGGGCAGAAAGCAACCAGCGGCGGTTCTAGCGACAGAGCCGCGAACGCTTGACAGGCGAAACCCACCGGTTCCCCGTCGTCTATGGCGCTGATCACCGTGACGCCCGTGCCGAAATGGCCGAGCACCTGCCGGAACTTCTGTGGTTCTGGCTCATAACTGACCGGACGTACCCCGGGTCCCACAGTCACCGCAAGCGCCTCTCCGGCTCCGTTCATTCCCGACCGCCTCATCTGGCGGCATGCGGCGCCCGTTGCGAGGAAGTCCCAGGGTGTATCCCGCAGGACACACCCTAATGCGCGCCACCGGTGGCGAAGACGTGGCCCCAGAGGCTGACGGCGGTGGTCTGCCTGCTCACCCACGTGGCGTCGTCGACCAGCAGCCCGTCGGTGCCGTACTCGATGTCGAACCCGCCGGGCGTCTGAACGTAAAACGAAACCATGCGGTCGTTCGCATGCCGGCCGAGCGAGGCGCTGATCGTGCCGCCGCGCCTGGCGCACCTGTCCATCGCGCGGCCGACGTCGTCGAGCGTCTCGACCTCCACCATCAGGTGAATAATGCCCGCCCGGCTTTTCATCGGGGCTAGAGCCAGGCTGTGGTGCCGTGGGTTGCAGCCGAGGAAGCGCATCTTCGCGGGCGGGCCACCGGCTGGGCGGCCGAACAGCTCGGGCGGCATGGCCATCGTGTCGCGGAGCCGGAAGCCGAGCACGCCGGTGTAGAACAGCAGGGCGGCCTCGTCGTCGGCTGCTGGGATGACCACGTGGCCCATTCCTAGATTCCCCGTGACGAAGCGGCAGCCGTACGGGCTGAACGCCGGCCGGCTGTCCAGCGACGCACCACAGAACGCCTCGAGGGTGTGACCCGACGGGTCTTCGAACCGCAGCAGCCGCGCGACCCGGCGCGAGTCGAGCTCTTCGGGCTCGCCCGTCCTGACGGGCACGCCGATCCTCTCCACAGCCTGGCCGAGCACGGTCAGATCCGCCTCGGTGGCGACCTCCCAGCCCGAGGCCAGCAGCCGGTCGGTCTGGCCCGGCACGATCACCAGCCGGGCAGGAAAGTCGTCCATCCGCAGGTAGACCGCGCCCGGCTCGGGCCCGCGACCCTCGACCATGCCGAGCAGCCTGGTTCCGCCCGTATCGGTGGCCTCGATCCGCAGATAGCCCAGTGACCGGATCTGGCTCATCGTTGCCCTCCGAGGAAGTCGATCACCAGGCGGTTGAACTGATCGAACTTCTCGAGCTGCGCCCAGTGACCGCAGCCGCTGAAGACATGCAGCTGCGCCTTGCGGATCTGCTTGAGCGGGACCAGCGCCCCGTCCAGCGGGTTGACCCGGTCCTCGCGTCCCCAGATCAGCAGCACCTCATTGCGCAGCCGGTGCACCTCACGCCAGAGCATGCCATCCTCGGCGGTCGCCGGATCGTAGAACGACATGCCGAGCGACGCCATCGCAGCGATCGCCTCGGGGCTGCTCGCGTGCGCGTAACGCTCCTCGACCAGTTCGTCGGTAATCAGCTTCTGGTTGAACACTAGCGTCCGCAGGAAGGCGGCCATCTTCTCAATGCTCGGCCCTGGCGGCGCCGCGAATGCAGCCAGCCGGCTGACGCCTTCGGTCGGGTCAGGATGCAAGACGTTCAGGCTCAGCCCGCCCGGGCCCATGAGGGCGAGCCGGCCGGCCCGGTCCGGGTAGTCAAGCGCGAATCGTGCGGCGGTGCCGCCGCCGAGCGAGTTCCCGACCAGGTGCACCTTCTCGATTCCCAGCGCGTCCAGCAGGCTGGCCAGCGCCCGGGCGGAGAAGGTGAAGTAGTTGCCCTCGACCGGCGGCGCTGCCGACTGGCCGAACCCTGGTTGGTCGGGCATGAGAGTGCGGAATCGCTTGGCGAACACCGGCAGGTTGGGCCCGAAGTTCGACCACGCTGAAGCGCCAGGCCCGCCGCCGTGCAGCAGGACCACGGGATGATGATCCCCGCCAGCGCCAGTCCCGTTCCCGGCAGCCGGGCCCGCCTCGTGGTAATGCAGGCGCATCATCGCCGTCTCAGCAAACCGGCTGGTCGCTTCCGCGTCCTTCATGGCAGGCTCAGTCGCGGCCGGGCCGCTCATAGCATCGCGTCGGCCGCCGGGGGCAGGCCGAACTCGCCGCGGCCGAACATGGTCAGCGCCCGCTCCGGGTCGTTGATCGCGTGCACCCGCCCGGCGTGGGCGTCACGCCAAAACCGCTGGATCGGCGTTCCCATCCGCAGCGCCCGGCCGCCCGAATTCTCGAAAAGGAGGTCCACCGCGCTGATTGCCTGTCCGGTCCCCCGCACCTGATCGCGCCTGATTCGCAGCCGTAGCGGCATCGGAATCGGCTCGCCGGCGCTCGCGTGCAACATCAGCTCGGTGATGTTGCGCTCAAGAGCAAACCAGGCCGCGTCGATCTCCGCGGCCGCCTCGGCGATCCTTGCCTGCGCGAACGGGTCCTCGGCCGTCTTGTGGCCCGCATACGCCGTGCTGACCCTGGTCCGCTGGTAGGCGACGTGCGCATGGTAGGCGCCGGTCGCCATCCCGATCACCGGTGTCGTGATCGCGTACGAGAATACCGAGCCGAACGGTATCCGGTACAGCGGTGCGTCGTTGACGTCCTGGCCGGGACACACACACTTGGTCACGTCACTGAAGCTGAGCGAGCGGTGCTCGGGCACGAACACGCCGTCCACAACGATGTCGTTGCTGCCGGTTCCGCGCAGCCCGACGGTGTCCCAGACATCGTCGATCTCGTAATCGCTGCGCGGCAGCAGGAACGTCCTGAAATCCACCGGAACGCCCTCGTCGTTGGTCACGATGCCGCCGAGCAGGACCCAGGTGGCGTGGCTGGAGCCGGAGGAGAAGCTCCAGCGCCCGCTCAGCCGGTGGCCGCCGTCGGCTAGCCGCGCCCGTCCGGTGGGCGCGTAAGAGGACGACATCCGCGTGTTCGTGTCGGTGCCCCAGACCTCCTCCTGCGCGGCCGCCGGGAACAGCGCGAGCTGCCATGCGTGCACGCCAACGACCGAGGCGACCCAGCCCGTCGACCCGCACGCGCTGGCGATCAGCCGCACGGCACGGTAGAAGGTCAGCGGGTCTGCCTCCAGGCCGCCATACCTGGATGGCTGCAGCAGCCGGAAGAAGCCAGCCTCTTCCAGGGCCTTGATCGTCTCGGCGGGCACGTCCCGCGCGTCCTCGGTCTCCTGGGCCCGCTCCCGCAGCACGGGCAGCAGGTCGCCGACCGCCGCGATTACCGACTGTGCGCCCTTCTCGCCCACTCGCTGCTCCTCCCGCACCAGCGGAATCGCCCGGCTGGCCCCTAGACTAGAACATGTTCTAGTCTAGGGCTATCGCCGACGGGAGGGCCCATGAACGACCGTGCCGGGGTCCGCACCATCGCCGCGGCACCCCCGCCGACCAGGTTCGCGCGCGGCTGGCACTGCCTCGGCCTGGCCGCGAAGTTCCGCGCGAGCGGCCCGCACGCCGTCGAAGCGTTCGGTACCAAACTAGTGGTGTTCTCCGACACCCGGGGCGAACTGCACGTGCTGGACGCGTTCTGCCGGCACATGGGCGGCGACCTGACCATGGGCACCATCAAGGGCGACCAGGTCGCGTGCCCGTTCCACGACTGGCGCTGGGGCGGCGATGGCAAATGCGCGCACATCCCCTATGCCAGGCGGGTACCGCCGGCCGCGCGCACGAGGTCGTGGCTGACCCTTGAGGAGAACAAGCAGCTGTTCGTCTGGAACGATCCCGAGGGCAATCCGCCGGCTGAGCACATCACCATCCCGCGGATTGACGGCGCTTTCTCGCCCGAGTGGTCTAACTGGACGTGGGACGCGATCTTGGTCCAGAATTCGAACTGTCGCGAGGTGGTCGACAACGTCGTCGACATGGCGCACTTCTTCTACATCCACTTCGCGTTCCCGACGTTCTTCAAGAACGTCCTCGAGGGTCATGTGGCCGCGCAGTACCTGACGACGAAGTCGCGGCCCGACGTCAGCACGGGGTCCAACTACGCGGACGGCGGCGAGACAACTCTGCGCTCGGAGGCCGCGTACTACGGGCCGTCCTACATGATCGACTACCTGTCGCACGACTACCACGGCATGACGATGCAGAGCGTGCTGATCAACTGTCACTACCCGGTCACGCCCGATTCTTTCCTGCTCCAATGGGGCGCGATCGTGAAGAAGCCGCCGGGCGTCACCGACGAGCAGGCCGACAGGATCGCGGCGAAGTTCGCCGATTTCATCTCGCTCGGCTTCCAGCAGGACGTCGAGATCTGGACCCACAAGACCAAGATCGACAACCCGCTCCTGTGCGCCGAGGACGGCCCGGTGTACCAGCTGCGGCGCTGGTACGAGCAGTTCTACGTCGACGTGGCGGACATCAGGCCCGACATGGTCGCCCGGCACGAGTACGAGATCGACACCACCCGCGCCGTCCAGTCCTGGCAAGCCGAGGTGACCGCCAACCTAGCCGCCCGGGCATCTGCGACGACATCGCTGAACCCTTGACGGTGCCATGACGCCAGCAAGGGTTCAGCGATGGGCAAGGGAGCACCCGCAGCCAGCCGATGAGCGGGTCTGGCGGTACGCCGTGGTGAGGTGCGGGCGGTGCGGGACTGCGGTGGACGTGGCTAAGTTCAGCCTGCAGCACACCAGCGTCCAGTGGACCGCCGAGGCGGTACTGACGTGCGCGGAGTTCTCTGCGAGCGTCGCTGCTGGCGGGTCGTCAGCGCTGATCGCGACCTGTGCCAGCTTGCGGGCCAGCATCGACGCCGCTGTCACGGACGGCCGCCTCGAGGTGCTGCCGCCGTGAGCTCCGAGCGGGCCTGCTACCAGGTGCGGGTCGCCGAGGTGGTCACCGAGACCAACCAAGCCTGTTCGCTGGTCCTCGACATTCCCGCCGACCTAACCGACGTCTTCGCCTACCGGCCCGGCCAGTTCCTGACCGTGCGCGTCCCCCTGCCGGGAGGCGGCTCGGTTGCGCGGTGCTACTCCCTGTGCAGTTCACCGCACGCGGGCGACCAACATGCCGTAACTGTCAAGCGGATGGCGTCCGGTTATGCCTCCAACTGGATTGCCGACAACGTGACTGCGGGCAGCGTGCTCGACCTGCTGCCGCCGGCCGGAACCTTTACCCCGCCCTCGCTCGACGCCGACTTCCTGCTGCTCGCTGGCGGCAGCGGGATCACTCCGGTCATGTCGATACTCAGGTCCGCGCTAACGGCAGGACGCGGCCGGATCGTCCTGATCTACGCCAACGCCGACGATCAGTCAGTCATCTTCGGGCCGCGGCTGGCCGGGCTCAGGGCCGCCGCGGCCGACCGGCTCCTGGTGCTGCACTGGCTCGACGTGCTCACCGGGCCGCCCGACGCTGCGGCGCTGCGGGAGCTGGCCAGGCCGTACGCAGATTACGACGCCTATGTCTGCGGGCCCGACCCGTATATGGCTGCGGCCAGGCAGGCGCTGAGCGACCTTGGCGTCCCCGGCCAGCGGGTGCACGTCGAGCGGTTCCTGTCCCTCGCGGACAATCCGTTCGAGGCCACGCCGGCTCCGGAAGCCAGCGTGGCGGCAACGCTGACGGTGGAGATCGACGACAAGGTGCACACGCTGGAGTGGCCTGCCGGGCGGCGGATGCTCGACGTGATGATCGATGCCGGGCTCGACGCCGCCTACTCTTGCCGGGAGGGCGTCTGCGGTGCTTGCGCCTGCCGGCTGATCAGCGGCGACGTCGAGATGGCCCACAACGAGGTACTTGAGGACCAGGACCTGGTCGACGGATACGTCCTGGCCTGCCAGTCCGTCGCGCTGAGCCCGGGGGTCAGCGTCAGCTACGACTGAGGCGGGGTCTGTATCCGAGCAGCCCTCGGTCAGTCGCCCGTTACGCCGTCGATCTGCTCGCGCAGGAGGTCGGCATGGCCGTTGTGCCGCGCGTATTCCTCGATCATGTGCAGGTAGATCCAGCGCAGGTCCATCGGCGTACCGTCCCTGGGTGAGATGAAGGTGTCGTCGAGCGACCGGCCCTGCGCGGCGGCGTCAGCCAGCTCGCATTCGGCCTGGTAGGCCCGCATATCCGCCTCAGCAGCGGCGGAATCGGACAGGTCGAAGTCACCGTCGGGGAACTCGTCGCTGCAGTACAGATAGGGCAGATCCCGCTGCCCAGCGAACCGGGTGCGGAACCACGACCTCTCGACCTCGGCCATGTGCCTGACCAGGCCGAGCAGCGACAGCGTCGACGGCGGGACGGATCGCTTGACCAGCTGCTCGGGCGTCAGCCCCTGACACTTGAACAGCAGCGTCGCCCGGTGGTAATCGAGCCAGCCTTGCAGCGCCTCGCGCTCCCGGGCTACCTCGGCGGGTTCGGTGCGCTGCACGTTCGGTGCGGTCCACGTCATGGGGACATCATCTTGCGCCGGGCGCGGGTGGCGCAATTAGTTTCTGCCTGGGTATTACTCTCCTAAGCGCACGAATTCAGCGCGCGTAGAAAACGTTCGCCAGCCGAAGAAAATGAAGAATCGATGATTGGTAAAACGCTTGCCACGCTTGCCACGGCGACCGTCGCGGCCCTCGGCGTTACGGGCTGCACGCCAGCGGTTACCAAATGCACTGTGCGGCATCATTACGCAATCGTGGTCTTTCAGAATGGTGGAAGTAGCGTTGGCAAAACCTTCGTCACCCAATTCCGCCTCAATGTAAGGTATAGTGATGATGATGTTCAGCGCCGGATAATGCGCTCCTTCATTGTGCTGAAGCCGGAGCGGGGAAATCGGCTCCCAGTAGTAGTGAAGACCTACCGGGTGGGGCATGCGCGCAGCTGCCAGGTCGACAAGATCCGGGCGCACTAGGACCCGAGCTCGTCGCGGGCCGCGGCGAAGGCTGCCGCAGCCAGTTCGAGGTCATCGCTGGTATGGGCGGCCGAGACCTGGGTCCTGATCCGCGCCTTGCCCACGGGCACCACCGGATAGCTGAACCCGACCACGTAGACGCCCTTGCCGAGCAGCAGGTCGGCCAGCATGGCCGCCCGCGCGGCATCGCCGATCATCACCGGCACGATGGGGTGGTCGCCGGGCAGGATGTCGAAGCCGAGACCGGCCATCCGCTCCCTGAACAACGCCGTGTTCTCGCGCAGCCTGGCGCGCAGGTCATCGCCGGACTCAAGCAGCTCGAGCACCTTCAGCGAGGCACCCACGACGGCCGGCGCGACCGAATTGGAGAACAGGTAGGGCCTCGACCGCTGCCGCAGCAAGTCGATGATCGGGGGCCGACCGCTGGTGAAGCCGCCGCTCGCCCCGCCGAGCGCCTTGCCCAGGGTGCCCGTGATGATATCGACCCGGTCGGTCACGCCATGCAGCTCGGGGGTACCGCGCCCGGTCGGGCCGACGAAGCCGACCGCGTGCGAGTCGTCGACCATCACCATCGCGTCGTACCGATCGGCCAGATCGCAGATCTCGCGCAGCGGCGCCACGTAGCCGTCCATCGAGAACACGCCGTCGGTGGCGATGAGCCGTCGCCTGGCGTCGCCGGCCGCCTTGAGCTGCGCCTCCAGATCGGCCATGTCCCTGTTCTTGTACCGCAGCCGCCGCGCCCGGCAGAGCCTGATCCCGTCGATGATGGACGCGTGGTTCAGCTCGTCGCTGATGACCGCGTCCTTGCCGCCGAGAATGGTCTCGAACAGGCCGCCGTTGGCGTCGAAGCACGACGGGTACAAGATCGTGTCGCCGGTGCCGAGGAACTCGGAGATCCGCCGCTCAAGCTGCTTGTGCACATCCTGGGTTCCGCAGATGAACCTGACGCTGGCCATGCCAAAGCCCCACCGGTTCAGCGCGTCCTTCGCGGCATGGATGATCCGCGGATCGTCGGCCAGCCCCAGGTAGTTGTTGGCGCACAAATTCAGAACCTGCTCTCCGCCGGCGACCACGATGCTGGCCCGCTGCGGGCTGGTTATCACGCGCTCGTTCTTGAACAGGCCCTGCTCGCGGATCTGGCCGAGCTCCTCGGCGATCTGCGGCGCAACGCTGGAGAACATCGTCGGCCTCCGTTAGAGATGGCAGGGACACCCTAACTGGCGGGGTCGGCCCAGTTCAGTACTACCTTGCCGCACTGGCCCTCACGCACGGTCTCGAAGGCAACCGCGTAGTCCGCGGCGTCGAAGCGGTGCGTGATCACCGGGCTGATGTCGACACCCGATTGGGTCAGGACGGACATCCAGTACCAGGTCTCGAACATCTCGCGACCGTAGATGCCCTTGATAGTGATCATGTTCAGGACCAGGTGCGCCCAGTCGATCGGAAACTCGGCCGCCGGCAGGCCAAGCATGGCGACCTTGCCGCCGTGCGTCATCGCCGCGAGCATCTCCCGCATCGCGGCGGGCTTGCCCGACATCTCCATCCCGACGTCGAAGCCCTCACGCATGCCCAGGTCAGCCATGATCTGGCCGAGCGGGCGCTGCCTGGTATCGGCGGCGACGGTGACCCCGATCTGCTGCGCTAGGTCGAGCCGGTACGGGGACACATCGGTGATCACCACATACCTGGCGCCCGCGTGCCTGGCGACGATCGCCGCCATGATCCCGATCGGCCCGGCCCCGGTGATCAGGACATCCTCGCCGTGCACCGGGAACGTGAGCGCGGTATGCACAGCGTTGCCGAACGGATCGAAGATCGCCGCCACATCGAGGTCGACGCCGGGCAAATGCCGCCAGATGTTCGCCGCCGGGAGCACGATGAACTCGGCGAAGGCGCCGGGGTGATTGACTCCCACTCCCTTGGTGTGGGCGCACTGGACCCGCCGCCCGGCCATGCAATTCCGGCACCTGCCGCAGACGAGATGCCCCTCGCCGCTGACCAGGTCGCCGACTGCCAGGTCCCTGACATCAGAGCCCAGCTCGACGATCTCGCCGGCGAACTCGTGCCCGATGACCAACGGCACCGGCACGTTGTCCTGCGCCCAGCCGTCCCACTCGTAGATGTGCAGGTCGGTGCCGCAGACACCGGTACGCAGGACCCTGATCAGGACGTCATCCCTGCCGACTGCCGGCACAGGTACGTCCTCAACCCACAACCCGGCCTCGGCACGGACCTTGACCAGCGCCTTCATCGGCAGCTCGCTCCCAGCTGACCTATGTCCCCGGCCGGCCCGTTGCCGGGCGGATCGGCTCGACTGTACCGCAGTCA
>Ga0209240_1000245_pt1 | contig 22347 bp, 19 predicted proteins | sample GraSoi_2013_80cm_FD_185828 | JGI IMG/M metagenome (GOLD analysis project Ga0209240, IMG submission 185828) | Grasslands soil microbial communities from the Angelo Coastal Reserve, California, USA - Sample 9_17_2013_80cm (SPAdes) (version 2) | ecosystem: Environmental > Terrestrial > Soil >...
GAGCTGGTTCGCTCCCAAACGCATCTGTGAGCGCAGCTCGCAAACCGCGCCCGTCGGTATTGAAACCAATTAGAACACCATCCTGATTGACCACTGTGTTGATTGCTCCCAAAGCTTCGGCTTCGGGATCAAGTCGATCTACCAGATCGTAGCCGGCGATTTTATGGGGCAAAGTCAGGTTCCAACCGATAAACTCCAGCTTTCGCAAACAGGCAAAAGCCGTCGGCAACTCAGCCGGCGAAACTAGCAGTCGATCGTAACGATAAGGCAACCGGCGGGCAGCCAAAGCGGCATTCTGCATACCTGGTGAGAGCGAATGTTCTACGGGATCACCCAGCACGGCCAGCCGAAAGCCTGCCGGGTTAGCATCCGGTAACAGTGCTTGCAGCCTCTCGACGGTCCAGACGCCCACGGGTTATTTACTGAATCGTTCGATCGTGCGCGCTAACCGGCCCAGGACGCGCTCTCGCCCCATTACTTCGAGCAGGTGATACAAGCTGGGACCAACTGAGCGCCCGCTCACTGCCAACCTGGCCGGATGAATCAGTTCACCAGTTTTGCATGGTATACTCGTCGCCAGTGTCTTTAACGCGTTCTCCAACGTCTGAGCATCCCAGGCCGATAACGATCGGTAAGTCTCGCTTAGTTTAGCCAGCCGCTGCATTACTTCCGGACCAGCAAACGTCTTGGCCACTGCCTCCGGATCATACTCATAATCTTCGGTAAAGAAGTAGCCGATCCACTCCGGAACATCCTTCAGCAATTTTATCTTTTCCTGGACGATCTTAAGGACTGCCAGCAGGTACGCGTCATCACTGACTTGAATCCCGGCTCCCTCAATAAATGGCAGACTCAGTTCTCGAAATCGCGTCACCGGCATCTGCGCCACATATTGCCAATTTAGCCAGTTACATTTGTCGAGATCGAAAGACGCATTGCGTCGGTTTACTTTTTCCAAATCGAAAAGCTGAATCGTCTCTTCGATATCTAATTTTTCACGATTGTCCTTGGGCGACCAACCCAGGAGACAAAGATAGTTACGAACCGCTTCCGGCACATAACCCTGCTCCATGTAGGTCGAGATACTAGATCCTTCATCCCGTTTGCTCATCTTGGATCCGTCCCGGTTGAGAATTAACGGGATGTGAGCAAAGCGGGGCGGGTCGATCTCCAACGCCTGATAAAGAGCAATATGCTTTGAGGTATTGGTTAAGTGATCCTCACCCCGGATCACATGGGAGATCTTCATCTCGATATCGTCAACCACATTAACAAAGTGGAAAATCCATGACCCATCCGGTCTGCGGATGGTCATATCGGGTTCCATGCTGCGATCGAATTCGATCCGGCCGCAAACTAGGTCATCCACAATCACCGGCCGGCGCGGCGACCGGAAGCGAATCGCGCCTTGGTCGGAATAGACGTGTCCTTTGTCCTCGAGAATCTTGAGGTACTTTTCATAGGTCGGACCGCGTTCGCTTTGGAAATAAGGGGCAAATTTTCCTCCTTTGTCTCCGCCTTCATCCCACTCGATCCCTAACCAGCGCAGCCCGTTGTAAATGACGGCAACCGCATCCTCACGTTCGCGACTCTTATCCGTGTCCTCGATCCTGAGAACAAAGACACCTTGATGATGTCGGGCAAAGAGCCAATTGAAAAGTGCCGTGCGCGCGCCACCGACGTGCAGAAACCCGGTCGGCGAGGGAGCAAAGCGAACCCTGACAGGAGTACTCATCGGATAACCAATTCCCGCTGGACCGTGCGTTTCAACTAGTTTTTGGCATTCGTCAGGCGCTTCGTTCTCCCGACTTCCCGCCTTCGCCAAGCCTACGGCGCGGCAAGCTGTCCTCGAATCCGGCCGCGCGGAGAGTGATGGAGTGTTGGCCCGCCCGCATCGCTACGCGAAGCGTTGCGGGCGGGAGTGTTGCGCCCTGTTTAATTGCGCAGGCCCAATGGGTGCAATTAGGCGAAAGAATCGCTAGCCGAGAGGTCTGATATTGCACTCGACTTCGTTAACGCGCATACACATCGTCACCCCCATGTCGACGCGCGTGCGAAAACTTTTGGCCTTTGCTTTTCTGATCGCGATTCCCCTCGGGGGTTCGGTAGCAGACCCGATACCAACCCCGACTCAACGTTCCTTCAATCCTGCCGTCGCGGGGTACGCTTCGGGCCATCGCGGACCGGCAGCACTCCAATACCCCATTACTCCAATACTCCCCGCCCGCAACGCTTCGCGTAGCGATGCGGGCGGGCACCACTCCACTACTCCCGTTTCGAGCACGGCGTTCGTTCTTAGCCCGGTGGCTCACACCCGTGTCTATCAGGAAACGCCCGGTAACGCAGCTGATCTCAACGACTCTTACGATGTCTTCTACGACCAACTATCGGCGGACGGACATTGGATCTACGCAGAGAATTACGGCTATGTTTTTCAGCCTAATGTGGCGGAAACCAAGGCCGATTGGCGGCCCTACACTAACGGCCATTGGGAGTCGACGGACCGCGGCTGGTATTGGGACACCGATGAGCCGTTTGGTTGGGCCACTTATCATTATGGACGCTGGGCGAATATAGACGGCACCGGTTGGGTCTGGACCCCAGGAATCGATTGGTCTCCAGCCTGGGTGTCTTGGCGCGTCTGCGACACCGGCTACATCGGGTGGGCTCCTCTGCCACCGGAATGTCCGCGACCTAGCGAAGCCGTAGCGATCAGCGACTGGTGCGATTCTTATGCCGATACCGGACCCGCTGCATTTTGCTTTTTACCAATCAGCGCGTGGTTCAACCCAAGCTACGCCGGGGCATTCGCCCCTTTCAGCCAGAACCTGGAGCTGCTCAGCGCGAGCCGGAATGTCACTAATATTTCCGCGTCCAAATCTTTGATCAACGCCTTCGGTCCGCGGGTAGATTTCATTGCGCAAGCGACCGGGCGGCAAGTTAAGACCTATACTCTCCACTATTCCGAGGTCCCGGGACGGCACAATTTCTCCAGATCTATCAACGGAACTTTGCTCAATGTTAATGGCCCCCTGGCCAAGCTGAAGGCGAATGCCACCAAGGTCCCGACCGTCATCAAGACGATAGTAAGACCGACCATGAACAAAGGTTGGAACGGCTTAACCAAAGACGCGGTCGACGGCGTACATCGGAAGTACGCTTCCGAGGCGCATATTCCGAGCCATCTACCAACCAGGCCGATCGAACGCGTTAACCTGGTGCCAAGCGGGACCCCGGCAATTGTCCGGCCGGTTAACGAGCAGAAACCAAAGGAATCGAAAGAGAGCAAGCAGACCGGAAAAGGCACCGGCGAAAAAGGGAGCAAAGGAAAGGCCGCAAGTGGTTCAGAGCATAAAGACACCGGGAAGCATAAGACAGCCTCAAAGGGAGAAAGCGGAGGGGAGAGCAAATCAAAAAACAAATCCAAAGGCGCCAGCGCATCGAAAGACAGCTCGAAGTCTAAGGACGACACCGAATCGAAGCCCAAAAAGAAGAGCAGCACTGCTAAGAGTAAATCTTCCAACGATAGCGACAGTAGTTCCAAGAGGTCCAGTGGCTCCAAAAGCTCAGGCGGCTCGAAGAGCGGCAACGGCTCAAAGAGCGAAGGATCTAAAAGCTCCAAAAAATCATCAGAAGAATAAAAGGACGCTCAGCCGTTTCTCCTAAGTTCCGGTTGCTACCGCTGGTGTTTCGTTAGAGACTCAAAGGGCATGAATCGGGTAGCTGGTCTCGAAACTGAATATGGGTGTCTAATTTCCGAGGACCAAGCGCAGAGCCAGGCCGACGCCTGGCCCGTAAAAATAAAGAACCATCTCTTCCGCAAGTGTCGGGTCGGAGCTATCGATTTACACTATCGGGATTACGAAGAACCGCCGGGAAACGGCGGTTTTCTTTTGAACGGAGGCCGCCTGTACTTGGATATGGGGCACCTCGAGTATTCTTCCCCGGAGTGCCTCTCCCTACGGGATCTCGTTGCTTACGATATCGCCGGAGACATGCTTTTGCACCAGGCGATCGATGAGCTCGGCGTGGAAGATAAAGTCTCTTTTCTCAAGAACAATATCGACCATCACACCGGCGCGACCTTCGGCTGCCACGAGAACTATTTGATGCGGCGAGAAGCGCAGTTCACTCCGGAAATTTTAGCTTCGTTGCTCGCATTCTTAGCCACCCGCCAGATCTTCTCCGGCGCCGGCAGAGTTGGACAGGCTAATCCGCTGGCGTTCGATTTCGAGGTCCCAGACCGGCCTGGACATGTTCCGTTTCAGATCAGCCAACGGGCTGATCATATCGTGAACGATATTTATCAATGGGTGCAGTTTAATCGGGCCATCATTAACGCTCGAGACGAGCCCCTGGCGGACTATCGCAAGTATCGGCGGCTCCATCTGCTCATCGGTGATTCCAACATGAGCCCATTCGCTACGGCGCTAAAAATTGGGACCACCGTGTGCATTTTGACCTTGTTGGAAGAGAATTTAATGCCCGATGGAATCGCGCTCAGGGACGCTGTGCTTGCCACCCGCGAAATCTCTCGGAATCCGGATGGTCATTGGGTCGTCGAAATGGATGACGGAACGAGTCAAGACGCGCTCGATATTCAATATCAATTCTTAGAACAATCGCATCGCTATCTACACGGGTCCGATGATGAGACCGACTGGATCCTGGAAATTTGGGGCTTCACGCTGGATGCGCTCAAACGGAAGCCTGATCTTTTAATTGGCGGCGTTGATTGGATCTCGAAACGTTGGTTACTCAACATGTTCATCGAGGATCAAGGGCTCTCCTGGCAGGATCCCTGGGTGCAAAGCCTCGACCTGGAATACCACAATGTACATCCGGAGCGCGGCCTGTTTTTTGCCCTGAAGCCGGCGAAGACCATCGGCGAGTTCAACGCCTCGGTCCGGCGCCAGGAAACCAAGTATTCGGCTCCAAGCAATACTCGGGCTTCCGGTCGCTCCCGCGCCGTGGCTCTGTTTCAGAAAAAGAATCTTCCTTACATCATCAATTGGGACTCAATCGCGCTCGAAAGTCAGGATTATCTATCGATGCCCGACCCGTTTAAGACTTACACAGACGCGGTGGACATTTTCCTAAAATAGAGGAAGCCTCTTAGATACAAAATATTACGGAGCCTTCCTATGAACTTGAATTGTTTCTCCCCTCTAAGATGGGCTTTTTCCGCTATCGGTTTGGCGCTGCTGTTCTCGGCAACCACACCCGGGCGGGCAGCTGAACTTACTTGGCAAACTGACTTTAATCAGGCTGCGCAGCAGGCGGCTCAAGAACACAAATACATCCTCCTGGATTTTACGGGTTCCGATTGGTGTCCTTGGTGCATCAAAATGGACAAGGAGGTTTTTAACCAATCGCAGTTCTCCGTTTTCGCTTTAAAGAACCTGGTGCTGGTCAAGCTCGATTTCCCCAGGAAAGCCGCGCAGAGCCCAGCGGAGAAAAGCCAAAATGCAGAGCTGGCCAAGAAATTCGGGATTGAAGGATTTCCCACCTACGTTCTGCTCGATCCGAGCGGCAAAGAGGTTCGCCGGCAGGTCGGATATCTTCAGGGTGGCGCGACTGCGTTCATGGATTGGTTGAAGCCACCTGGTCAAGGCCAAGGGTAGCTGTAAAGAACTTCAAGGAGTCCAAGGAGTTCGAGGAGTTCAAGGAAAGGGACGACTCCCAACGCTCGACTTCTCGAGGAGGTAAATGTTTGTAGGCGCCGCCTATTGTGGGGGCCAGAGGTGGAGTCCCCATTCGCGACATCCGGGAATTCCTGAACCGCGAATGCACGCGAATAGACGCGAATAGAAATCTAAAATTCACCACAGAGTCACAGAGACCACGGAGTTTTACTGAAACCTTTTTTGGAGTCTTCCTCTGTGATAAATCGTTTCATATATTCGCGTTCATTCGCGTCCATTCGCGGTTAGTTTGTCGTCTCCTTGAACTCCTCGGACTCCTTGAACTCCTTAAAATGACCCAGACCGATCGTGTCTCCCCAGCCTTATTAACTGATCTCTATCAGTTAACGATGGCTTACGGGTACTGGAAGGAAGGCATGCGTGAGAAAGAAGCCGTCTTCCACCTCACCTTCCGTCATCAACCGTTCGGCAGTGGTTATACCATCGCGTGCGGGCTGGAGGACGCGATCGAGTACATCCAAAACTTTCGTTTTTATCCCGACGATCTTGAATATCTCGCGAGCCTCCGGGATGCAAACGACGCACCGATATTCGAGCCGGCATTCCTCGATTATCTGTCCGGGTTAACCATCGCCTGCGATGTGGATGCTGTGCCTGAGGGTACTGTGGTTTTCCCGCACGAGCCCCTGTTGCGGATCAATGGGCCACTACTCCAATGCCAACTAGTTGAGACGACTCTGCTGAACATTATCAATTTCCAAACCCTGATCGCCACCAAATCGGCTCGAATCTGTCTGGCGGCACAGGGAGCACCGGTTTTGGAGTTCGGGCTGCGCCGGGCGCACGGACCGGATGGAGGGTTGGCTGCCAGCCGTGCCGCTTACATCGGTGGTTGCGCGGCGACATCCAATGTTCTGGCCGGAAAAGTCTTTGGGATCCCCGTGAGAGGCACACACGCGCACAGTTGGGTCATGACGTTCAATACTGAGCTGGAGGCTTTTGCTGCCTTCGCCAGAGCGATGCCGGCGAATTCGATTTTTCTGGTCGACACTTATGACACTCTGCAGGGGATTCGGCACGCGATCGAGGTCGCTAAAGAACTTAAGAACAACGGCCACCAATTTTTGGGCATTCGCCTCGATTCCGGCGACTTGGCTCTGCTGAGCATCACCGCCCGGCGGTTACTCGACGAAGCCGGTTGTCCCGACGCCAAGATCGTCGCCAGCAACGATCTCGACGAATACATTATCAACAGTCTTCGTGAGCAAGGGGCGCGCATCGATATGTGGGGCGTCGGAACCAAGCTGGTAACCGCATTCGATCAACCCGCATTAGGCGGTGTGTTCAAACTCGGCGCTGTCCGCGATCCCGGGACCAACTGGCAATACCGGATCAAGCTTTCGGAGCAAGCGGTAAAAGTTTCAAACCCTGGCGTGTTACAGGTGAGGCGCTTCGAACGTGGGAACGAATATTTCGCCGACATGCTTTACGACGAAGCCGGACCGTCCCCTCAGTCGCGCACCATCGTTGATCTGGCTGACGTCACACTCCGCCGGAGAGTTCCTAAAGATGCCGATGGCCGTGATCTGTTGGTCCCCATCTTTCGCACCGGGAAATTGGTCTATACGCGCCCGACGATCCATGAAATTAGGAAAAACGCCACCACTCAGTTGAGTAAGTTTTACTCAGGTATCAAACGTTTGCTGAACCCTCATATCTATCCGGTCGGCTTGGAGCCTAACCTGCATGAGGTGAAAGCCAGATTGATCGAGGAACATCGTCGAGAAACGGAATTGGCTCCCGAGGATTAGCTGCGCGAAAACTTTATTCACCACAGAGACACAGAGTTCACAGAGAGAGGAATACTGAAGAGGTACTGTGGTGATCAATTTCTTCACTAGCGATTGTGGAGCGGCCTCGCTGGGGAGGCCGGTGTTGTTCGCGGATCCAATGTGTTAGGGGTCGTAGATCTGTTTTGCCACCAACCGTATGAAGGCATTTATCATCGTCGATGTGCAGAACGACTTTCTGCCTGGCGGTGCGTTAGCGGTGCCAGAGGGGGATAAAGTGATTCCTGTTATCAATGAATTGAGCCTAGAATTTGATCTGGTGTTCACCACCCAAGATTGGCACCCGCCAAACCACTGTAGCTTCGCGGCCTCCCACCCAAACAAAAAGGTTGGTGACCGGATCGTGATTGACGGCCAGGAACAAATCCTTTGGCCGGTGCACTGCGTACAGAATACCTACGGCGCGGAGTTAGCAGCCGGGTTACATCCAAAAGTGATCTCAGGAGGAGTTCGCATTGGTAAAGGGACCGATGAGCGAGTGGACAGTTACAGCGGCTTCTTCGACAACCAGAGGAAACGGGCAACGGGTCTGGAGACGCTCTTACGCGAGCACGATGCCTCCGATCTTACGATCGTGGGTCTGGCCACGGATTATTGTGTCAAAGCCACTGTCCTCGATGCTCGCGATCTTGGTTTTGCGGTGACGGTCCATGAGAACGCCTGCCGGGCGGTTAACCTTTCTCCTGTTGATGGCGCCAACGCATTGGCAGCAATGCGCGATGCTGGGGTTAGGGTTGTGTGAGAGGCGCGGGGCGCCCTTTCGTAATCGTCCTCGTCCTCGTCGTCGTCCTCGTCCTCGAAAGAGCATTTCTTCCCAGCATTTTGAGCTGATGTTTAGACCGGGAGAGGAGCCGCCTTGTAGGATGGCAGATCTGCAAAACGTCCGCCTCTCCCGCGGGTTCGGACGTTTGAAATGCCGGGAAGAAATGCCTTTTCGAGGACGAGGACGATTACGAAAAAGCCTCGCCCCACCAAATTCGGATCACTTCTCTCCCGCCGAACCTCGCCGCGCTAACGCCAACCGGCAGATCTCAGTGCACAATTCGGGAAAAGAAATACCAACGGCGGCCGCCGCTTTTGGCAAAAGACTCTGCGCGGTCATACCGGGTAACGTATTCGCTTCCAGACACCAGATGCCGCCATGCGGGTCCAGACGGAAATCGACCCGGCTGTAATCGCGCAATTTCAAGGCGTGATGAGCTCGCAGCGCCAATTCCTGAAATCGAGCCGTTTGCTCCGTGGACACATTCGCGGGAAAGATTTCATCCGCGCCATCCGGCTGGTATTTGCTCTGATAATCGAAAATGTCCGAGTATTTGGGGATGATCTCGCCTACGGCCAGTGCCCGGTCGCCGAGAATGCCCACGGTAAATTCTCGACCTGGAACGAATCGCTCCAGCATGACTTCGTTATCATGCCGGTATCCTTCGTCGATCGCGGGTTGAATCTCGTCCTTCTGATGAACGATGGTTAATCCCACCGTTGAACCTTGTTTATTCGACTTCACGACCAAGGGAAATCCTAGTTTTGCCGCGGCTGTTTCTTCATCGACCGGAGCCATCAGCCAATCCGGGGTTGGAACATCTGCAGCTCGGAAGAGGCGTTTCGCCAAATCTTTATCCATAGCGGCCGCGCTGCCGACGTGGTCGCTACCGGTGTAAAGAATACCGGCCGCAGTAAACACTGCCTGCACCGTTCCATCCTCTCCGGTACCACCGTGCAAAGCCAGAAACACAACATCCGCATCCGTAAAATACGAGGGCTGCACGATCCCTCCGGTCTTCGCTTTTACAACTTCGAGATCATGAGGCGACGGCGGTTCCGGCGCGATCCCTCTAGAAAGCAGGGCCTGCACTTCAGTGTCTGAAAGCACGCCGCGGAAGGTATCAACAGCCAACACGTTGTGACCGGCCTCCTTCAATGACTTCGTGACTTGGATTCCGCTGGCAATAGAGACATCGCGCTCCGAACTATTGCCGCCAAAGAGAACTGCTATTTTCATTCGTATGAACTGGCGAACGGAGAAAAACTATGGCTTCGAGTGTCGCTAAGTTGAAGCAAAGCACAAGACGAAAAACTCGACACGGCGAATGGGCGACACGGCGACACGGCACTTGCCACGAAGTGGCAAAATAGATTAGCCCTGGGTTAGAACGAAAACGAATTCGCCCTGAAAGGGCGGCCGAATCGATGCGCGACCATTGTTTCGCTGCAATTGATGCGAGGCTCGGGCGCCCATTCGCCGTTTCGCCCACTCGCCCATTCGCCGATCCTCACAGCGCGCATTCCACTGAAATATCCGTCGCTGCTACTTTCTTATACCAAGCCCGAACTGCCTTGATCACTTTACCGTCAAAGTGAGCATTGGCCGGAACTCGGACTTTGCGGACACTGCACCCGCAGTCGAAGAGCGTCTCAGCCAAGGCTTCAGAGGCGGCCTTTTCTTCTCGGGTGTCGCTCTTGGGATTCATCAACAAGATTGGATAACAAGGCAGAGCCGGGAGCGGCTTCGGACGAAACGGCGATTTAGGGCGAATCAGGACGGCCCCTCCGAGCAACTCCGAATGCACAAAAAGCAAAGTGACCGCCAGCGTAGCGCCATCGCCTGAGCCAAAGACGACTATCTTCCCGGGATCCAGGTTATACTCTTTCACCGCCCAGCCCAAGAAACCGGAGATCCGATCAGCTCGGTTGATAAAACAGGGCTCAGTCGGAGCAAATTCTTGGGCTGTCCCTAGAAATGAGAATCCCTGCTCATACAAGGAGAGACCTCTTAATGCGATCACGTTCGCTTTCCCGCCCTCCGCACCGGCTTCAACTATCGACAGTAAATCTTCTTCGTTCCCGCCAGAATCATGCAAAAGGATGAAGGCTGGTTCAGGGCCCGGTGCTGCTCGGTCAGCGGGAATGAACCGGTGAAAAAACTCTTGCTCAGGCAGGACATCGGTTTGGCTAACCGCGGCATTAGAACCGCGGCTCAAATCCTCGGTAGCGGGACGGTCAGGTCGCATAAGGCTGGAGCTGTAAGGTAGTAGAGACCAATGAAAACACAGAGTCGGCAAAGGCTTCCAGGGAAGCGGTCTTGGTATGACTCCATTCCAGAGCCGCGCCACAAATTGCCCAGCTGGCCATGGTCGCTCTCAATTCCAACTCTGTCTTGGAAGCTTCCGGCATCGTCTCACGCAACCCGATCAGCAGAAAATCTCGCAGCAGAGATTTGATCGTCGACTCCGCTACCGGCGCGAATTGTCGCTGATGCTTCGGACAAGCAGAAGCCAGATCGGCAAAGAAATCGCAGACCGCACAAATCAGCTGCTTAACGCTCTCTGGGCAGGTTCCGATAGACCCTGCCATGCGCACGTCCAGCATGCCTTGAAAGTTTGCCGCGATGATATCCTCTAGAAGAGCAAACTTATCCGGGAAATGATCGTAGAATGTCGCCCGGTTTACGGTAGAACGTTCAGCGATATCATGGACACTGATTTCTTCGAACGACTTTTCCGCCATCAATTCATTGAAAGCGCGGTGCAATAGCTGTCGCGTCCTTTTGATGCGAGGATCTAAGACAGCTGGAGCCGGTTTCATGGTGAACTCTGGGGAGAATCTACCATCGCGCCGCTCAACCTCAAACGCCGTATTTACGACAAATGTCGTTTAAGCAACCGGTGGTCGATCATGACGCTGCGCTCTACCCGGACGCGAAATTCGGTTTGATAGCTCCATTCTACCAAGCCCTGGAGCGATGCATCTTCGCCTCGTATCTAGACGCGGCGCGACAGGCCTTTCCTGACGACGCGGTTTTAGCAAACCGGATCTTGCTCGTGGGCGAAGGAAACGGTCGCTACTTGCAGTGGTTGCTCGCTCGAAAGAAAGACGGATGCATTCGCGTTGTTGAAAAAAGCCCAGTGATGATCTGGCTGGCCAAGACCCGCATCGCCGGCCGGGCAAAGGTCGATTTAGAATTCGTCCAAACCGACTTTCGGTGTTACACCGCTGCGCAGCCGTTCGATTGCATTGTGACTCACTTCTTCCTCGACCTTTTTGAACCGCGTTCTCAGCAAATCATGCTTGAGAAATTCGCAGATCTGACCACCGACAACGGAACTTGGATCAACGTCGACTTCGTTCCTCCCCGCACCTTGGCGGGTCGACTCCTCATGTGGTTGCAGTATACCTTCTTTTCGATAGTGAGCCGGATACAAGCGAGGCAATGTCACGATGAAACGGCGGCAGCCAACCGGAATGGATGGATCGTTTCAGAGAAGCTCAGCTTCCTTAACGGATTTGTTGTCGCCAAACGCTACACGAAAAAAAGGAGGTCTTAACCCAAACCCTTTTTCGCTTGGTTTTCGGCGTTCTCGCTCGTTGACGACGTTGCAGCCGTTCCTACAGTGGTTCAACGAACTATGAGCGAGACATCACCAAAAGATTTCGGTCCGGACTTTCTTTGGGGAGCATCGACCGCAGCCTATCAAATCGAAGGCGCAGTCAGCGAAGATGGCCGTGGGCCCAGTATTTGGGACACTTTCTGCCAACAGCCGGGCAAAGTATTGAACGGCGATAGCGGGGAGATCGCTTGCGACCACTATCACCGGTATCGCGAAGACGTCGCGCTCATGAAGCAACTAGGTCAAGACGTTTACCGGTTCTCGGTGGCTTGGCCGCGGATCTTCCCAACCGGGAAAGGCAAATTAAACCGCGCCGGCATCGACTTTTATCAGCGACTGGTCGATGAGGTGCTAGCAAACGGCATCGAGCCCTGGCTCTGTTTTTATCACTGGGATCTGCCGCAAGCGCTTCAAGAACTCGGTGGTTGGACCAACCGGGATACGGCCGGGTGGTACACCGATTATGCGATCGCAGTCGCGGAACAGTTAGGAGATCGCGTTCGTCATTTCGTGATGCTCAACGAGCCGCTGGTTTGCGCGTATCTTGGACATTTCCTCGGCGTGCATGCGCCGGGGATGAAATCAAAAGAAGCATTTCTCGCCACCACCCATCATCTCAATCTTGCCGCCGGCCAGGGACTAACCGCTTTGCGCACTCAAGGCGGTGATTGGCAGCTCGGCACGGTCGTTAATATGGGATTGGGATTGCAATATGAAGGCGCCGACTCCTCCGGCGCCGTCCTGGCTATGGAGGACAAGGCCGAGGCGATCAAGCTGCATGACGAGATACTGTACTGGCCATTTCTCGATCCGCTGCTGCTGGGCCGTTACCCGGAGTCAATGGAGCCTTTGATCGCCCCTTACGTCAGATCGGGAGATTTCCAGCTGATTCACCATCCAATCGACTTCGTCGGCGTTAACTTCTATTTCCCCGAGCGCGTCATCCGCGACCCCAACGCAACGTTTGGATTTCAAGAGATCCCGCCACCCGAGAAGGTCGCAAAGACGGCGATGGGTTGGGAAATTCGGCCGGCCAGTCTCACGGATACCTTGGAAGCGATCAAAAATCGGTATCCGAAAGTTCCTCCGATTTACATCACCGAAAATGGAGCCGCATTCGTCGACACGGTGGAGTCGGATGGTTCGATCAATGACCGGGAACGAACGGAATATATCCAGGAACATCTAGGCGCCATAGCTGATGCCCGGCAGGCGGGAGTTGACGTCCGCGGTTATTTCGTTTGGTCGCTGCTGGATAACTTCGAATGGGCTTACGGTTACGATCGACGGTTTGGTCTAACGTACGTGGATTACACGACCCAAGAGAGAACGCCTAAGGCTTCGTTCTCCTGGTACCAGCAATTTATCAAGTCGGCGAAAGAGAGTTGATATCGGTCCGGGGACGGCATGATCGGGTCCGATAGGCGTGCCACGATCAGGACGATTAATCAGCCGTGGGTAAGGATCAGGCCGTGCCCTACGGGACGGATTCTTGATTGGACCTGTTCCAGGCAATGAATTGCCTGGACTTCGGCGAGCTCAGTCGAGTCGCTACCATCATTCAGTCCCTACGGGACATATCGCCCTCTCGCCAAACGCCAAACGCCGAACGCACACCCCCTACCGTTTTTTCCCTTTCCGTAAACCGAAAGTTCGACTAACTAGGCCGCACACCGCATGAGTGAAAGGAAAATCTCCGGGCTGACTGCCACTAATATCGTGGTAGCGAACATGATCGGAACGGGTGTGTTCGTCAGCCTGGGGTTCCAGGTAATTTCCATTCACTCCGATTTCGCAGTTATGGCCTTATGGGTGATCGGGGGGCTGCTTTCGTTATGCGGTGCGCTCTGTTATGCCGAGCTGGCCGTGGCCCTACCCCGTTTAGGAGGCGAATACAACTTTTTGTCTCGTATCTACCACCCCGCTCTCGGTTTCATGGCGGGCTGGATATCCGTCTGGGTTGGTTTCCCGGCGCCAATCGCGCTATCAGCAATGGCTTTTGGGACCTATTTCCTGGGGATTGTGCCCAATTCGTCGCCGCTCATCCTCTCATTAGTGCTGGTATGGACGGTGACGATTATCCTTCTCGTCGGGCTGCGCACCGGAGAACGTTTTCAGAACATCGCCACGATGGTAAAGATAGCGCTGATCGTTTTTTTAATCGGCGCCGGCATTTTCTATCAACATAAGCAACCGTTCGACCTAGCGCCCCATGCAGACGACTTGGCTACCATGCTGTCAGGTCCGTTTGCGGTTAGTCTCGTTTTCGTGATGTATTCTTACTCCGGTTGGAACGGTGCCTCCTATCTAACCGCAGAGGTGCGTAATCCGGAGAAAAATGTGCCCTGGGCGCTAGTCGCCGGCACCATCATCGTGACGGTTCTCTATGTTCTATTGAACTGGGTTTTCCTCATTAGCGCGCCGACCTCCGAAATCGCCGGTAAACCGCAAGTCGGGTTGATCGCGGGACAACATATCTTAGGCCAATTTGGAGGCGCGTTAACCAGCGCCTTTATTAGCCTAGGGCTGATCGCGAGCGTGAGCGCTATGAGCTGGATCGGATCACGCGTGACAAAGTCGATGGCAGACGACTTTTCGAAACTCGCGTTCTTTGGGAGGGTTAATCAACACGGAACTCCGTACATCGCGATGATTTGGCAAGCGCTCGTGGTCACTGCATTGATTCTCACTGGCGGTTTTGAAAACGTACTGGTTTACACCCAGTTCGTTCTGCTGCTTTCCTCGTTCCTGGCAGTGCTCGGGCTGATCGTGTTGCGGTTTCGTCAACCGAACCTGCCGCGTCCATACCGGGTCTGGGGCTATCCGATCACACCCCTGATATTCCTGGTCGTAACGCTATTCATGATGCTCTACACAATACAGCAACGAATCGTCGAATCGTTGTTAGGGTTAGTGACCGCGCTGGTCGGTTTGGGGATCTACTACATTGTGCGCCCGGCTAATGGATCGCTTGCAGCCGCTGACCGATGAATTGGTACAGGGCTATCGACCCCGCCGAAAAATTATGATCCTTACCTACAAAAGGAGCTGGTGGTTTAGTTTGTTATTCCTACTGGCACTATGCCCAGCGCTGCCCGCGCAAACCGAGCAGCCGACTCCGGAAACCTCACCAGCCGAACAGGCGCCCACTCCCATACCTCAAGAGTCTCCCGGCCCGGTCCAGCCGACCGCCCAACCAACTGTCCAGCCAGTCACAGTTCCGAGCAATCCTATCACTGACGCCGCTCGGTTCTTGGCCGGATTGCCCGTGGCTGACAATTCGAGCCTGGCTTCCCTCACTCACACTTCGATGTGGCAAGCTCACGCCGCCGCCATGAATTCTGCTTTCGCTACTCTCGAGCGGCGGCAGCTCAGCAACATCCGCATTTGGCGGAACGATTTTTTGGCTCCTATCACCGCTGCTTCAAAAGTCTGCGTCTACTACTTTGGCGGACCCGATTTCCTTTACGCAGATGCGTTCTATCCAGACTCCACAACCTATATCCAAGTTGGGTTAGAGTCGGTGGATTCGATACCGGATCTGCTCACGGTCCCACGAGGAGCGCTGGAGAGTACTCTCCAGAACATCCAAATCTCGCTGAACACGATCCTTCAATTCAGCTTTTTTAAAACCAAGGACATGCGGGAGGAGTTTGGCCGGGGAGAGCTTAAAGGCGTTTTACCGGTTATCTTCGTGTTTTTGGCTCGCACCGGAAAAGTGATTCAGTCGGTGGAATACGTCTCTCTCGATCGCGGGGGACAGCTGACCAAGGCGGGTGGTTCGCCGCACGGAGCGAAGATCTCATTCGTTGACCCCGCCACGGGTGCGCAAAAAGTGTTTTATTTCTTCAGCACTGATCTTTCTGACGACGGGATAAAAAGCAACCCGGCCGTTCTCCGATTCACGGAACAGCAAGGCCAGGCCAACTGTTTTTTGAAGGCGGCGTCGTATCTAATGCACGAAGGCCGTTTTGACGCCGTTCGTTCGTTCCTGCTGAACGATAGTGTGACGGTGTTAGAAGATGATTCCGGTATCCCAGTGAAATACATCTCGCCAGATAAGTGGACCCTGAGATTTTTTGGTAGTTACACGGGACCCATCAACCTCTTTAAGAATTATTATGAGCCGGAGCTGCGGCAGTTCTACGAAAACAGTTCGCCGAAACCATTGACGTTCAGCTTCGGTTATCAGTGGAACCGGCATAACTCAACGCTGATCCTGGCCGTTAAGAAGTAGGAGGGGCGAAGCGGGGCGTGATTGGTGATTAGTGATTGGTGGGCCAGCCCAATCACTAATCACCTTGGGAATCCCGCGAGACCCTTGCCACCAGCTCACCCTGCAGCTTGGCCATCTCGCGGAAATCGTCCTCAGAATGGTCGTTGTATCCGGCGAGGTGCAGTAGTCCGTGCGTGATATAAAGGCGCAGCTCATGCAACAGATCGGTGTCGTACTCGGTCGCCTGTTTGGCGGCGGTCTCAACGCTCACCACAATCTCGCCGTGTTGGAAGGTGATCACGTCGGTCGGACCCGCGACACCCATGAACTGCTCATGAATCGCAGAGATTTTACGATCCGAGACCAGCACGACGAGAATCTGTTCCGGAAGTTCTGCCCGAGCGATTTTCAGCACCAGCGGCGCTAGTTGCTCCGAGAAATCGCGGAGCTCGTTCGCTGACGTCCGGTACTTTCTTTGGCGATTCAGTACCCGGACCTGCATGCGCGCTGGGTGAGCGATGCAAACTAGGCGGCGGTCGCAGGAGGCAAGTTCTTCAGGCGACGAGCGTCGCCTTCGGCCCGTTCTTCGTCCTTCGGATACTTGATCCGCGTGTGCAGCATGTTCTGGATCGTGTAACGGAACGTCTCCGAGATCGCTCTAATTTCCCGAAGCGTGAGATCACACTCGTCCAGCTGACTCTCCGCGATTCGTTTGTTCACGATCTCGTTGACCAGCTGCTCGATCTTTTGCGGTGTCGGTTTATCGAGACTTCTGGACGCACTCTCGACTGCATCCGCCAAGCTGATAATCCCACATTCCTTGAATTGTGGTCTCGGCCCGCTATAACGGAAACTTTCCTCACGAACTTCGGGGATATCTTCTTCCCGCATGTTCATGATCTTGCCGCCTTCTCGCGCGTCCTGTTGTTGTTGAAGGGCGCGCTTATAGAAATAACTGACCAACGACGTTCCGTGGTGCTGCTGGATTACGTCAACAATGCGCTGGTTCAAGCCGTACTTCAGCGCCAGGTCAACTCCCTCTTTGACGTGCGCGATGATGATCAAAGCGCTCATCGTCGGCGCCAGATCATCATGCGGGTTCTCGTCACCCACAATATTTTCAGAAAAGTAATTCGGTTTAACTAGCTTGCCGATATCGTGAAAATAGGCGCAAGCTCGGCACATGGTGCCGTTTGCTCCGATCCGATTAGCGGCAGCTTCCGCCAAATCAGCCACCACATCGCTGTGGTGCCAGGTACCGGGCGCTTCCAGGCTCAAGCGCAGCAAAAGCGGATGATTGCGGTCCGCCATCTCAATCCACGACATGTCCGTGGTAATTTGAAAGAGCGTCTCGATTAACGGCAGGGCGCCACCCACTACCATGGCGGTGATGACACTGGTGAAGATTGCGGCCGCCGATTGTTCCGCGAATCGGGCCCAATCCATTTGGTTCAATTGCAACCAAGGAATTGAGATAATTCCAAAAGACAGCGCCAGCACCCAGGTGGCTAAGCCAACATAGAGACCAGCGCGTAACAACCGGCTGCGACGCCGCACCTGGATCGTAACAAAGACCGCGATAAAACCGCTGATGAGCGACATCACCAGCAGAAAGGCATCGACGCCTCTAAGCAGCAGCGAACTCCAAAGACTGACAAATACCGCAGCGTAAAGCCCGTAGTTTTTGCCGAGCAAAACCGACAAGACCAGAGGCGCCAAGGCGTAAGGAATCACCAAAACACCGAACTCCGGAGGTAGACCACCACGCGGATCACTGCAGAACACCATGATCAACTTGGCGGCACACAAATGGAACAGCATCGTTCCAAAGACCAAGCCTACCCGAGAGTTCTTTTGAAATGTCTCTGGATGATTGATCCAAAGCTCTGCTACCGCCGTCACAAAAACCAGGAAACCGATCAGGAAAAACTTAGCCGGTTCCTGGTTCAAACCGGAAAAAATTAACAGCGCTAAAACCAGAACAAACAGGCCGAGAATCGACACCTTGACCCAGAGATTAGTGTCGAGCTTGCGCATCCATTCCTTTTGCGTCGGCTTCCGCCGCTGCTTTTGGCAGGCTAATCCCTTCTTTACTAAGCGCTTACGATCAATTGAGCCAAACATACGTTGCGTCTCTTGTGGGTATTCCCTATTTCCCTAACCGCGATGGATCGTTCCTGGGCGCCTCCCGGTATGCCCGGTAGGCATGAATAATTGATTGAACTAGCGGATGTCGAACCACATCTCGCTCGCTAAACTCGATAAATTCTATCTCGGCAACCTTCTTTAGAGCCCGCATCGCCTCGATCAAGCCCGAAGTTTTGTTGGGCGGAAGATCGATCTGTGTGTAGTCGCCGGTGACGACGCATTTGGAATCCATGCCCAAGCGCGTCAGAAACATGAACATCTGTTCAGCCGTCGTATTCTGTGCCTCGTCCAGGATCACAAAGGCGCTGTTCAGAGTGCGCCCGCGCATATACGCAAGAGGCGCGATCTCGATGACGCCTCGATCCATGAATTTCTGAATCTCCTCTCCAGAAATCATATCATACAACGCATCATATAGGGGGCGCAAATAGGGAAAGATCTTTTCCTGGAGGTCCCCAGGGAGAAATCCCAGGGCTTCGCCGGCTTCAACCGCAGGTCGAGTCAAAATGACACGCTTGACGAGCTCCCGTTTTAGGGCCTCCACCGCCATGGCCATGGCCAAATAGGTCTTCCCCGTTCCGGCCGGTCCGACTCCAAAAACCAAATCTCTCGACTGGATCGCTTGAACGTAGGCTAACTGCTGACCTGTCTTCGGACTAATCGGAGCGCGCCGATTCGAGCTGAGGAGTTGTACGCCGGCCAATTGGCCAAGAGGTTGGTGCTGGTTACCACTCACGGAATCCAAAGCATACTGGAATTCGTGCCGCTGAATCTGCATTCCTCGGTGGCGCGCCTGCTCCAACTGGTCAAACACCTGGCGCGCCTTATTAATATTGTCGCGTTCGCCTTCTAAGCGTAGCCACCCGTCTCGCGTAGTGACTTTGACACCCAGCTTTTCTTCCAGAGTTTGCAATAGCTTCAGATCGTTCGCGTACAGATTCTGCAGCGCTCGTCCATTCTCAAACTGAAGCGTCTCAGATTCTACCATTGCAGAAGCCAAGTCACCGTTTAGCTGAGGGGTGTCATAATGGAAAGCCAGGAATCATCGCCAAACCATCAATGTCCGGGGCAAAAAGCAGGATTGCGGGCAACTATCGTCTCCTGGAAAACTCTCGCAAGTCTATTTGTAACCGTAAACCATCGCCCAGTGGGTCCGCTCGACGGGAGAGCCCAAAATTTCGACGATAACGTAGTAGGTACCGGTGGCCGGAGCCACCAGATGAGCGCCAGCCGATCGTCCATGTTGCCAAGAATCATTCTCCACTAGCCTTCCGCGGCTGTCGTAAACGTGGATGGCAATACGAGCCGAATCGATATCGGTTCCCGTGCAAAACCAGTAATCATTCCCTTTGAAAAGGGTATGGGTAATCGCTTGCTCCTGCTTAACTCCAAGGTCACCACCCCACTGGTCGTCCCGCACTAGGTATCCCTGTTTCACGTAAGGGTTGATGGCTTCCATGGCCCGGGCAATGGCATCATCCACCGTGGCCAAACTTTTTCCGCACAATGCCAACAAACTAACTGCAATGATCAATCGTCTCACAATCGCGCCTTAAGCATTCGAATTGATAGCCTTAACCATGTCGCTCGTGATTTCGTGAATTCTCTTAACAGCGGCAGGTGTAATCTTCTGGCTAATCAAAGGCGAGATCTCGTTCAGACTCTTTTGGATCTTGCCGACTAATTGGTTGTTCCGGAGGCGTGTCGGCATCCCGGCCAAGCGCTCCTGGAAATATTTTAGTAGATCCGGCTGATTAAGCAGATCGGCTCCGTCCGGAGAATAGCTTTTGCCCACAATGGAAGTGAGTACTTCGGTCCCTCTCAGCCATCCACCCAGGCTTACTAAATGAGCCAGTTGATCGTCCCGGAGCTCGATCATGGCATTTTTCACGTCGCTTAGGGCTCCGTCCAACTCACGCCGCACACCGAGCCAGTCGCCGTCATCAGCGTTGGTTACAATCGAGTTCGTCCTAGTTAATACGGTTTTTTCGACCCCAATCGCTCGAGCTAATTCCAAGACATCACGGCCGATCGTTTTCACTCGCTCCTTGTCTGCTGCCTCAACCGCCACAAAACCTTCGGCCACTACGGAGCCCAGCAGCAAAGCGATCTGAGCCCGTGCCCCTCGGCTGCTGATATTCGGAGCGCGCATTTCACCCCTCCAGTCCGGGGTCCCGAGTTTATCGAGTACGTTAAAAACTTCGCTTGGTAGTGGAACGACCACATCTTCCAGTTTCGTCGCGGGAAACCGATTGAGATCGATCTGCCTGGGTGGCGCATCGGCGGCTGAAAAATGCGAAAGGGCGGCTAATGTAACCGTCACGAAAAATAATTGGGTTCTGGTCTTCATTCTTCTAAGAATCACCGCCTCGGATGTTTATAGCCGCCGCCACGGCAAAGACTCCGCGCTAGCGTGCATCCCCAGGCACACCGCGCCAAGAATATAACAAAATTAAATTTGGGCAAACAGGATTGAACGCCATTCCGCTTGACCACTGAACTAACAGCGATCACTTCTGGGCTCAGGTTTTTTATCCCATCCACCACCCGCTATGCCTCTTACCTATGCAAGTCGAGAGATTTGACCAAATCGCCGCCCAGTTTTCCAAAAAGCGGTTGCTGGTGATTGGGGATCTCATGCTGGACGAATTCGTTTGGGGGCGAGTATCCCGTATATCGCCCGAAGCGCCTGTACCCGTGGTGGAAGTATTGCGCGAATCGTTCTTCCCGGGAGGGGCCGCCAATGTGGCGCGAAACGTTCGTGAGTGCGGTGCCGAAGTCTACGTTATGGGGTTAGTCGGTAAAGATTCGCCGGCCGAGCGTCTCCGATCCATCCTCGAGGCCGGCGGGATTCGCTTGGAAACGTTGGCGGTAGAATCCGAATTTCAGACCATTGTGAAGACGCGGATCATAGCCCGGCAGCAGCAGCTGGTTCGTGTCGATCATGAACGCCCTCACGCGGTCACGACCGCCAGTCTAGAGCGATGCCTTCAGCAGATCACAGAAATGGTGCCAAAGTTGGACGGTATTATTTTCGAGGATTATGGGAAAGGCTTCATTGTTCAATCCTTCGTGGACGAAGTGACGCGACTCGCCCGGGCGGCGGGAAAAGTGGTGACCGCGGATCCCAATCCACGGAGCCCGATCGAATGGAGACATTTGACTGCGGTCAAACCGAACCGGAGTGAAGCCTTCGCCGCAGCAAATGTAGCCTGGCAAGAACCCGAAACCGAGCCCCAGAAAGATCACCATTTGCTAGAAATCGGGAAGCGACTATTGCAGCGCTGGGACCCGGATCAGCTTTTGATCACGCTGGGAGAACAAGGGATGATGCTTTTTACCAAGGCGGACGAGCCCCATCACATTCCACCGCGAGCGCGAGAAATCTATGATTTGTCGGGTGCGGGCGACACCGCAATTGCGCTTTTCACGCTGGCGCTAGTCTCAGGCGCTACCCCGGTGGAAGCGGCGGAAATTTCTAATCACGCCAGCGGCGTGGTGGTCGCAAAGCTAGGGACCGCAACCGCTACCCCAGCTGAGCTACGCGAAAGCATCACTCTTTCTCAGCTGCGTTGAAATCAGAACGGTCCAGAGCAGTTTTCTTAGATCGGGACGGTACGCTGATGGTCGACCCCGGTTATCCCTCAAAACCCGAACAGGTTCAGCTGTTGGATGGTGTAAAGGAGGGTCTCGCCTCGCTGCAATCAGCCGGATTTAAACTTGTAATCATCACGAATCAAAGCGGCATCGGGCGTGGCTTTTTCGGCGAAACCGATTTTTGGGCAGTTCAGGCAAGGCTGGAAAGTTTACTGGGCAAAAAACTCATCGCCGCTACCTACTTTTGCCCGGATCATCCGGATGAAGCGTCGAATCGCCGCAAACCCGCCCCAGGTATGTTGCTCGAGGCCGCAAACGACTTAGACCTAAACATTTCCGCCAGTTTCATGATCGGAGACAAGGCATCCGACATTGAGGCCGGCTTGAACGCAGGCGTACAAGCTGCGGTCTGGGTAACGGATTCCCCCACAGCCACATTAGCAGATCGCAAAGAGGTTTGGGTGGCGCCAGATTTCAAATCGGCGGTTGAAATGATCTTGGCA
>Ga0209240_1000246_pt1 | contig 22339 bp, 27 predicted proteins | sample GraSoi_2013_80cm_FD_185828 | JGI IMG/M metagenome (GOLD analysis project Ga0209240, IMG submission 185828) | Grasslands soil microbial communities from the Angelo Coastal Reserve, California, USA - Sample 9_17_2013_80cm (SPAdes) (version 2) | ecosystem: Environmental > Terrestrial > Soil >...
AATTGGGGCGGTTGAGGTGGCTACACAAACGACAACGCTAGTAAAGTCCGATTCCTGCGTTTGCATATTGAATTGGGATGATGTCCTCTTAACAGCGGCATCCTGTACAATGGCAAATGTATCAGGAACTACTGATGTTGTATTTTTTATAACAGTTTCTGGTATTACTCAATTCAAACAGGTCAATCCGGGACAGACAGCGATCTTGATTTTCACCACACCGTTGATTGTGGTGAATGTAGGTGGCATTGCTCTAATATCTAACTTAAACAGTTTTGGCGCGGGTGTCCAAGTGGATACAAGTATACTCTGATGTCTTTCGCACATGTCCAGGGGCTTGCGACTCACGGAGTTATAACCGGCGCAAACACGTTTGTGGCGACGCTTGGGGCCAATGTCGGCAGCGGAAATTGTGTACTTGGAGGCATAATATCGGTCCCGAACGGGATTACAATAACTTCAGTACAAGACGATCAAGGTAATACTTATACTGTCAAGGACAGTCTGAATGATGCAACCGATTCCCATCAAATTTTTAGTTTTGAATTAGGAAATATTACTAATGCTCCTCATATTATCACTATCACCTTTGGTTCCGGTTCAGGTAATCCTGTTCAAGTTGTAATAGATGAGTATTCAGGAGCATTAGCCGTTGCCGATCCTACAGATGGTCATGCTATTGTCTTACGGACCGCGCCGGGAACAGGTGCGAATGCCATTACTTCCACGAGCATCACAACCACCGCCAATGGTGACCTGATTTATGGTATATGTTTCGATCAAGGAACCGCTACTCCTGCATCAACCGCTGGCACCAGCCCTCTACCATTTACTCTTAGAGGGTCTGATCTTGATACCGTGGATGCTTTCTCCGTAGTTAGCGAAGATGCGGTGCAAAGCGTAGCAGGTTCGGTAAATGCTGCATTTACTAATTCGACTACTGGAGGGGGAGATAATTTTGCTGTTATTATAATGGCTGTAAAGCCAGCGGCAGTAAGTGGCGGAATTTCGCTCGCGAAGCACAATTTTAAGGTCGATAAGTTCAAGACGCCGCAGAGGTCGATGGGGCCAAATGCGGGGCTATTTCAGGTGAAAGCTTTCCCGATAGTGGCGGCAGGGGCGCAAGTGGATAGCTCTGGACAGACAATCTATAGAGTTAGAAATAACCCATGGAGATGGTAAGATGCCTTGGTATGATCTTAAAAGACCCACAGTAACTAACGCGGTGTTGGGGACCGAAACGACACATATGGCTGGGAAGGCAATTGCACCTTCCGAAACCGTAAGCCTTATGAACATGTACGCCGCGGCGAGATTCGGAAACGCTGGTGGGTGTATTCTGAGGGCGAAGACCAATACCACCGGCGGCACAGTATTTAGTGGTGGAACGGCACAGGTTCCAACGCCGAAGAATCCGCGGGCCGCGGCAGCGCAGAGTACATGGGTTGATGATACCTCAGCGATTACAGCAGGGACGACCCTTCTACAGAGGGCAATGGCAGGGTTTGCGGCGACTGGAGGCCAGGGAGGGTTAGTCCCACTAGTCCCAGGAGATGCCATTAAGATGCTCGCGGGCGCCGCGGCGAGTAATCCGGTCGATATCGAACTTACTTCCATCGCCTCGCAGGCGAGTGTGAACTTTGATTGGTCTACTGATATCCTTGAGGGATCAGACTAATGCCTAATCTGAGCCGAACACGGTGGTGGGATAGACAACTTGAATTTGAATATCCCGATTGCCGGTTGCCTTATCTTGATAGGGAAAAGGTACAGGTGCAGCGCGGGCGGGTGGTTTTCGATATGGTCTATTGCGCCGATTGTGGAGCGCCAAAGGCGCTGGCGCCGGTTGAAGCTACAACGTTTGCGTTCTTTGTCTGCAATGAATGTGTAGCGAAAAAAGGCCCCCCGGCGGGGTGTGTGGAGGTTGAGGGTCCAAAGGTAGAGTGATGTGGCCGATATCTTTGTCATCCTCTATGAGCTTCCGGTCTATAACAGGCCGGAGCTTTGGCCGAGGCTACTCTGGAATAGAGCCACGGATGAGGGGGCATGGCCATTCAATTCCCACTTCATTGCACAGTTTCAGCCGACAGTATTGGCGAGGCCGACATTCCCACAGCCGACAGACGTGGGAATTCCACCGGCAGATGTCCCAGTTAATTTTATTGCGAAATTTCAACCGACTCAATTTAATATTAGGATATTTCCACAGCCTGCAGATGCGCCTCCGGTCCCGCCGACGGCTGAAACCAATCAACATCTCATTGCAGGATTTCGGCCGACATTATGGCAGCAGCAATATCTTTGGTCGCCAAATAGTGATATTCCAATTCCGCCGGCGGATGTTCCGACATATTTTATTGCGAAGTATAGTCCATATCAATGGCCGCAGCCGATATTCCCTCAGCCGACGGATGGCACAGCGGTTATTCCTCCGGCGGATAATCCACAGAATTTTATTGCAAGATTTCAGCCGCTGGTGTTTCAGAGGCTGGTATTTCCATGGCCGACGGATGTGGCAATCCCGGCGGCGGATGTGCCGGTTTATGTCCTCGCCAGGTATAATCAGCCGGTTTATTTCCTCGATAGAAATCTCTTGCAGAACGTACCTAGTGATGTTCCGGCTGCTGTGGTCCAACCGACAGATGTGCAGCATATATGGGGATTTAGCATAATAAGGAAACCGCTATGACACAAGTTCTAGATGGCCCACAGTTAACCTTCGCGGCGATAAATGCGGCGCTAACAGGAGATAATATCATAGTCCCTGCGGTGGCGGGTAAATCAATTTTAGTTTGGAAGATAATGGATGTGGTCGGCGGGGTGACAAATTTAACGATGAAAGATGGCGCCGGGACCAACTTAACTGGAGCGATACCCATGGTGGCTAACGGAAGTATGGTGTTGCCATTTGATGCCCAACCGTGGTTCAGAACCAGTCCTGGAAATGCTTTCATAATTAATTCCAGTGGAGCTACAATACAACAGAGTGGACTAGTTGGTTACACGATGGGTCCGTCGCCATAGGGAGCGCTCATTCGAGCGAAGCGAGAATGGATCGAGATACAATGGTCGCGAGGATACAGGAGAAGCTAGGCTTCCGCACGACCCTTGTAAGCAATATTCAGGGGGCATTGCAAGATGAGCAAGATGAGCTGGAGAGAGGCGCAACGCTCCCGTGGTTTCTGCTCCAAGAAGATCAAACGTTCACCATAACACCTGCGGTCCCGGCGACTGCGACGCCACAGCAGTACAACCTCCCAACCGGATTTATATCTGAGGCAGATGACCAAGATGGAAATCTGAGGCTGCAAATCCGGACGCCGGGACCGCAGACGTTTATTGAAAAAATGGATTATAGAGAGGCAGAGGAATTCTTCTTTGCGACGAGAAAGGTTTGGTGGGATGGGACGGAGATAGTAACACAATCGACGCAGGCGCCTCCAACTCCTGGACAGCCGAAGATCTATGTTCTTAGAAAGAATCAGGTCCGCATATATCCTGGGCCGGACAAGATATACAACCTTCTTTGGACGTTCTATGCCCACGATACCCGGCTTGATGGAGCGAATGTCACTAATCAGTGGTCGACTAATATTCCCTGGCTCCTAATCGGTCGAGCGGGATTAAAAATGGCCATGTCCACGAGAGATAAAGACGCGGCTACATTATTCGAGCAGATTTTGAGTGGAAGTCCTGGACTTGCAGGCGCTGAGAAGACATACCTTGCCCTGCTCTATGATAGAGAGATTGGGGGAAGAAGGTATAGTCTGGGGAGGAGATTATAAAATGCCCCTCGAAACTGCCACTTTTATTGCGGACCTGGTTACTACTAATCCACCGACGTCGGATTTAGAGACGCAGGGGGCGAACCATCTTCAACTAATAAAGGCAGTACTCCAGAACGTCTTTGGAACTTCAGTGAGGCGCCTTGTAGGCCTCCCAACGACATTTGGAATCAGTGCAAATTCAGTATTTAATCTCGGGGCGACAAATAATACTGTTTTAGCTAATACCAGCGCCGGGGCACTAACTTTTACCCTTCCGGCTGGACTTACAGCGCTTGATGCCGGGTGGGAATGTAGTATTATAAAGATAACGACAGATATCAATCCTATATTTCTGGTTCCTCCCTCTGGGACCATTCAGAGTGGAGAATATAGTGGGCTCGCAAAGGTCCGCCGTTGTATTCCGGGGAGGAGAACGAGAGTCTTGTGGACCGGGACGACCTTTATCTGTGAAAGGGTTGAAAGCCGCCCAATTGGCACTGTATTCGATCTTCTCTCCACATCCCTCCCGGTGGGATATGAATGGGCAAATGGCCAAGTGTTAAGCTCCGCGGCGAATTATCCAGAGTATTTCCAGATAAACGGGAATATAGGAAATACGCCAGATTTACGTGGAAGGGCGGTCTTTGGCCTTGATAATCCGGGAGGGACGGGAAATTCTGGCCGCATAACGGTGGCTGGGGGAAATTTTGATGGCACCCTTATCAATAATAATGGTGGACTTCAGAACCACACGTTAACTCTCGCAGAAGCCCCAACAGGCCAGTTTACATTCAATGATGCCTCCCATAGCCATAGCTATACTGGGCCTCTTGGAGGAGCAATTGCGAACGTTCAAGGAGGGGCTAATCCAATTGGTAATGCGGCACAAGGCGGAACAACAGGTGGATCACTTACAGGGGCGTCGATTAGTGATCATGCTGGAGGTGGAGCGCATCCGATTATGCCCCCTGCGGGCATTCTCGCAAAGGTACTAGTGGTGGAATAGAGAATAGAGGAAAAGGAAGATGGCAGATGAGGTTAATAAGATCGGACTTAGAAACACTCGTGCAACTTTTACAGAAGAGCCGGCGTGTCGTGATGGATATGCAAATGGCACGAGGCCGGTCGAAGGTGGACATAGCGGCAGTGCTGATCCGAAGTATGAACATTGGTGTCGGCCGGAACCGAGGAGAGAATTTCCGTGGGAATCATCCGACCTTGAAAGAGCCAAAGAAAAGCAGGGAGGAATGCAGGAGGATACTCAAGGACTTAAGAGGGCTGAGAGCGGCGGTGTCATAGGGTCGCAAGTAGGTGCGAGGCCAGAAGGACCGCATTTCACGAAGCCCTGGGGCGAATACGACAGCGTAAATCAGTGGGATAAGGAACAGGAACATACTTATGGAAGAGGAGAGGAAAAAGAACCGTTTGATGACTAAGGAGCGGAAGCAGAAGCTAAAGATGTGTCCAAAGTGTGGTGTGGAATATATGCACACACATAGTCCGAGGACATGTCGAAAGTGGCAGGAGTTTAGGCTGCTAAAGGAGAAGAGAGATGGCACACAACGACAATCCGGATGGGGGTTATGAACATTTTCATCCCTCCGGGAAGAAGAGCCCGCATATGGGGAAATTGGTTGATCCCCTTGGCGGGGGGCATAAGGCGCCGGATTCGGGAAGTAAGTGGACCTCCAGCCCCGGAATTGACCCGAAGCACATGATGCCTGGTCCACAGAAGAATGTACCGGGCTCTGGTGGGCCGGGTGGCATAGTAGGACCATAGTCTACAACGTGGAAAAGGAGAAGATAATGAGCATTGGAGAAGATCGAGTACGGGTGCAGTTCAATCCAAGCTCGATCAATACGGTTGACATTATCAAGCAAAAGTCGGCTGAATTGATTGACATTTGCGAAGCACTAAAGGTACATGACGGGCGCCTCGCGGCGCTGGCTCAGACGGCATATGAAGAGGCCGCGATGTGGGCGGTCAAAGCAGCGACAGTGGAGGCAAAATGAATTGGAATGTCTTTTTCGGCGCGCTGAGGGCACTTGGAGGTGCTCTGGTTACAGGGATCGGGCTGAAATACCTCGGCCTCGATGCCAACACGGCGTTGACGGCTGGAGGTCTCGTAAGTATGGGATTGGCTGGGTGGTCTGTTCAGTCGAATCTAGTGCCAACCCAAGGTCAACCGGCAACGGGAAGTTCTGCGAATGCAGGGGCAAGAATGCCCCCGCCAAATCGGCTCTAGGGTTACAAGAAACTCCGTCAGATAAAGAGCGTAACCCGAACTAAAGGAATAGGAAGATGAGAGAAGTAATCTCAGCATTGGCTCTCGGAACAGCATTGGCGGCGCTCCTCGGAACGTATGGCCATTCGGCTGATATGAGGCTACGGCCGAGGGATGCGCCCCTCGCTCCGACTTGCTATTGGTGCGGCCTCTACATCGGTCTGAATGCCGGGTATGGCGGCGCTGATTTCGAAGCGGACGTCAATGAGGCCAATGATCCAAACTCACTATCAGCCAAACATAGTGCGAGTGGCGTTGTTGGTGGTGGTCATATCGGTTACAACTATGTGCTCGGCAACTTTCTCCTCGGGGCGGAGACTGACATCTCCGCTACCACTATTAAGCAGACCGAGAATGGCATCGAGACCAAGCTACCATGGTTCGGCACGACGCGGCTTCGTGGCGGCTTTCTCCTCACGGAATATTTGATGGTCTATGGAACCGGCGGTGTCGCCTATGGACATGTCAAGGTGGGAGATATCAACGGCGGGGTAGTAATTACGACGCCGGCTATCGGCTGGGTTGTGGGTGCAGGAGTGGAATATGCGCTTACTCCCAATCTCCTTCTCGGTGCCGAATATCTGCATGTTGATCTCGACGGGCCGAGTGCGACTGCGGGTATCTTAACAATCGGTACACGTGTGCCGGCCGACATTGGACGCGCCCGCTTGAGTTATAAATTCTGAACTCCCCGAGAGTGGCCACCTGGGGGAGGGATAAAAGCCTCCCCCTCTTTTTGGAGAATAAAGTGATCGACCCAGAGTTAGCTATACTTCTTGATAATCTAACAAAAGCGGCAACGGCGATAGGAGTGCTTATAACTATTCTATCATCATTAAGAAATAAGAAGAAATTGAATGAGATGGATAAGAGAATTATAGATGCGGCAGTTGAGGCCGGAATGGCAGCGGAGAGAGCTTTTACTGCTGCGGAGAATGCGAAGATTGCAGCACGGAATACGGATGTGATTGTCGCGAAAGCAGAGGAAGTAAAGGCGCAGATAGCTGAAGTTGCCACAATTATGAAGAATGGGACTTCAAATGGCGGAAATAGAAGTAAATGATTTGATGTCCATTGGTGTGATCCAGGATGAACCGGGGTATCAGATACCGCCGGAAGGATGGACGCTTGGCCAGAATGTTAGATATCTTGCGAACGGCGTTGAAATGTTACCGGGGTGGAGCCCCACGTTGGGCATAAATCCCCGAGGCGTCCCGGCGGCTCCTGCGGCGCCGGTTCTCAGTCAAGTAGCGGGTGGAGCTTTCCCTCTTTCAACTTTCTTTGTAAAAGTTACCTACGTTAATGTGGATGGAGAGACAACAGCGTCAGCCGAATCTAGTCTTGTAGTTGCAGCAAATAATTTCCTAGTGGTAGCTAGTCCAATAGGCTCTAATAGTGCAACTAGTTGGAATGTTTATGTTTCGACCAATACGGGGATCGAGACTAAACAAAATGCAAGTCCTATAGCGCTAGGAACCAATTTTACACAGAATTTTGCGTTGCTTACAGGAGCCAATCCGCCGCTAGTCAATACGACTTTTGATACTCCGATGGCGCTGATGTATATATCTTCTGCTACTCAGCCGTGGTGGCTATGGGCTTCTCTTTTACACATCTATGTATTTGATGGAGTTAATGATACAGACATTACAAGAGCCGTCGGGGGAAATTACGCCGCTGTCGATGCGAAGAGTTGGAATGGGACTTTATTCCAAGGGGTTCCAATACTGAATGATGGCATTGATAAACCGCAGTTCTGGGCGAATTATAGCGCTGGGCAGAAGATGCAAGACCTCACTAACTGGCCTGCGAATTTCACTAGCAGGGTTGTGAGATCATTCCTCAGCTACATGTTCGCCCTGAATAATACAAGTAGTGGAGTAAACCTGCCGCACCAAGTGAGGTGGTCCAATGCCGCCGTGCCGGGATCGCTACCCTCCACTTGGGATTTTACTGATCCCACCAATGATGCGGGTTCGACTGACCTCCCCGATGTGGCTTCTGGGCGCATTCTTGATGGACAGGAACTTCAGGGACAGTTTTTTATTTATAAGGAGGCGTCTACGTGGCGTGTCCAATTCATTGGTTCGCCTTTTGTATTCTCGTTCCACTCATTTATGGAGAATACAGGTATTCTCGCAAGTAGATGCCTTGCGATAACTGCTGATGGAAGGCAGCACGTAGTTGCGACGCAGGATGATATACTTGTCCATAATGGGATATCTTCTGAGAGCCTCCTTTCGAAGCGAATGCGCCGATACCTGTTTAATCGGATTGATCCAAGCACCTTCGACACCAGCTTCATGTTCAATAACCCGGTCTATGATGAGATTTGGTTCTGCTATCCTTCGAATGGAGCGGCGGAGCCGGATTCGGCCCTCATATGGAATTATAAATATAATAGCTTTACTGAGGCAACAGGTATTGATTTCAGAGCGGCGGAGATTGGCACTATACCTGTAACCGGCCAAACGTGGGCGCAGCAGACACTTACATGGGCACAGGATAGTGCACAGTGGGCGACAAGTAAGAGGAGAAGGATAGCAGTTTGCAATCCGAATACGAAGAAATTAATTCTTCTTGATGATACTGGTACTGTAACGCGAGATGGAGTCACATTTACTGGCATCGTCCAACGCACCGGGCTCAGTATAACTGGGCAGAAGAGAAATGGGGAGTGGGTTGTCGATCTTAAAAATCAGAAGATGATTAGAGTTCTATGGCCAAAGATCCAGGCACAAAATACAGTTCAGATCCGAGTTGGTTACGCACAACTTATAAACGGCAATATTACGTGGAATCCATATCAAACTTTCGATCCGGATATAAATTTATTTGTGGAGGGATGTGAGGGACAGGGGAGAAGTATCTCGGTTGAATTTCGGGGGCAGACAGGGTGGAGGCTGGATGGATATAAACTCGATTTGGAGCCATTAGGGGAATTCTGATGGCAATATCCAACGATCCACTCTATACGCCGACTCCACCCACAATAGGCCCACAGACTGAAGATGGGAGGAATATTGTCGATTGGATGCAGAGGGAATTACATAAGCTTTCGACAAGTCTAAGTGAAATTACTCGACTTCAACTTGGAGTAATTTCAAAAGCGCCGGTTACACCGAGGGATGGGTTGATAGAGATCGCGGATGGCATAAATTGGGCTCCGCTGAGATTTATACAAAGTCCGGTGAATGAAAATTTTGTAGGTTATAGAGCCGGCGGTTGGGTTCCGATGGATTTGGGGAAGGTATGGGAGGCGACCGATGTAGGATTTCTTTCGGGGAAGTCTACGACTACTAGTGGCCAACCTGTAATAGATATGGTTAATGATTTTAATGATGCTGCTTCGCCAAATATTCTGATGGCGAAAAGTAGAGGTGGTGGAGCAAATTCATTAAATGGAGATAGTCTGCTAACCATAATTGGCTATGGGACAGTTAGTACGGTGCACCAACCTTCAGCATCGTTGCTATTTCAGCAAGGGGGAGCAAGTGTCGGGAATAACATTCCATCGAATATTATATTTCAAACGAGCGATGTTCTCGGCCAGCTTAACCATAACTTTGTGTTTGATAATGGAGGAGGTTTAACTATTCCTAAAGGGCTTATAATAAGTGGATTGATAGCGGTGGCGGTGCCAACGAATGCTAATGCAGCAACGGCTGGAGTTGGGCTCAATCAGCTATATAGAGATACAGCTGACCCGAGTAAGATATATGTGAGGACGGTATGATACCTCAGGTCTGTTTACTTACGAAGGATGAAGCTGCTCAGCATTGGAAGCAGATAGAGTGGCGGATTGATGCGACGCCTTCGATGCGTCGGTTCTATAGCAAGGAAGATATTGTCGATAAAGTTTTTAAGGATGAGATGCAGGTTTGGACCGCGGGGGAGAATTTGGTTCTGATGACGGCGGTGTTAGCGACTCCGGTTGGAAAGGTCCTTCAGATTGTGTGGGCTCATGGCTCAGGTCTCGCGGAGTATTTCGATGAGCTTAGGGAGAAGTTTAATCTCTACGCTTGGATGACCGAATGTGTTCGGATCGAAGTTCTCGGAAGGCCGGGGTGGGAGCGGAAGTTTCAGCGGGAAAAGGGTTTCAAGGTCGACTATGTGGCATATGGATGTGAGATTCAACGGCCAGTTGTGAACTAGGAGCTAGAAATGGGCGGCGGTCAGCAAACTTCGCAGCAAACTACGCAGCAGATTTTATCGCCGGAGCAGCAGAATTTGCTGAATATGGCGATGCCATTTGCAACAAAGTATGCGCAGAACCAGCCTACTTTGCCAACTGGGAGCAGCGTCGCGGGGTTCACTGATCCGCAGAGAGCGGGTCAAGCGCAGACGCTTCAGGCTGGAGGCCCCGGAGGAGCGTTATCGCAGGAGGCATCAGATGCGCAAAGGGCGCAGAGCTTCTTGACTTCTGGCGCTAGCCTTAATCCGGATACTAATCCGGGGCTTCGCGCGGCGATAGCTGGAGCTGTCCGACCTATTGAACAGAATTTTTCGGAGAATATTGAGCCTGCGATACGAGAAGGGGCGGTCGGAACTGGACAATTTGGAGGTGGGAGAGAAGGGGCGCTTGAAGGTATAGCGACGCAGGCAGAACAGCAGGCGATTGGCTCCACTGCCGGTAGTATGGAAAGTGCTAACTTTCAGAATTCATTGGACCAGATGACGAGGGCAATGGGTTTAACCCCCAGTGTCCAGCAAGCTAGCCTTGAACCGGGGGCGGCAACATCATCTGTTGGCGATGTCCAACAGCAGCTCGAACAGCAGCAGCTTACAGAAGCATTTAACAGGTTTATGTTCCCGCAGACTCAGCCACTTGCGACTGCTGAGAGCCTTTCGAGTATAGCCTCGGGAATACCTGGTGGAGGCAGTACGACCACTGGCCAAGTTAATAGTAATCCGTCGATTGGGCAGCAGATTATGGGTTATGGAGGTCTTGCGGCTGGGTTATTTGGTGGGGGAGGAATGTTTGGAAAGAATGGGGCATTCTCCGGCGCCCCGCAATGGTTAGGTTCAATGTTCGGATAGGAGGATTAAGTGCCCTATAAATCGAAGGCTCAGCAGGGATTCTTTAATTCTCCGACGGGGAAGGCGAAGATTGGCGCCGCGGAGGTGGATAAGTGGAATCAGGAGTCGAAGGGGCAGCATGGCTTACCGGATAAGGTAGGGGAAGCAGGAAATAGAAAAGCCGGGGATGTGATAAAGCGGAGCTTTCAATCCCTTATGAAAAGGAGAAAATGATGGCCCTCGATGATGATTTCGCTGGTGGCCCGAGTTACTACAATCCCAGCTTCGGACTTATGGCGATACAGCAACCGGAGATGTTCGTACAGCATCTCGCGAGGAATAATATTCAACCTCCGCCGGATTTTGAGGAGGGTTTCACTCATATGGATGCCCACGCGGCGATGGGAGGGAAAGATCAATCGAGGGCGCCGGGAATGGGCGAGGCGCCGGGAATGCCGCAGCAGGGGTCATTTGATGAGAGGTTTTCCGATGCCAATCGTGGACCGCCGGGAATGCCATTTACTGCACCTTCACCAGCCAGTAATGCTAGTATGCCTATTCCGGAACCGCCTCCAGCACCGGAAGCAAAAAGCCCTGGGCCGAAAGCAGTTTATGATGAGCCAGGGAGGCCAAAGTTTGGGCAATTCTTAAATCCGTTCGGGATTGGAGATAAACCACATCAGGGGCTTCTTGGAGAAACCACAATGCGCCCAAATGTGGGATTTCCGAGTTCGATACCGGGGCATAAATCTTCAGGGGCTGCTGCAGAACCTCTAAAGAAGCCGGATGAGAAACCAACGCCAGCGGCAGATATACCTGCAACGGTATCTGGAGCGACAGTTCCTGCGGGATCTACAGAAGAGCATCCTGGAGGACTCAATAAGGAAGATCCATCAAAGAAAACGGAGTCTGCGAAGGAGAAGAAGGAAGATAAGGGAGATGCTTTCGATAGCTTTGGGAAGGCTTTAGCAGGGGTATCTTCTATGAAGACGCCTGTGCCAGTATTCCCCCATCCAGGGAATCTTCCCCATCCTTCGAATCAGATTAGCCGTAGCACACTCCCGACGGAACTGATGAAGGAATTGTCGCAAATTGGACATCCGGGGCAGTTGGTGAGACTCGGAGCTGCGTTGAAGGGAAGGTAAAGGGTGTCGTCCTAATGCGAGTTAGCATGACACCAAGGAGGCTACAATGGTATCGCCGATAGATCAGCAAGATGACCCTCTTCAGCCACCACCGTTAGGCCAAAGCCTTCAGGCAGGGAGAGATGCACAAAGTCCCGCGCCGGGGTTTCAGCCAGGAGACCTGCTAAGTGGGTGGAATAAGTGGGTAGATAAACCGAATAATCGCGCGGCGCTAATGCAGTTTGGCATCGCTATGCTCCAGCCTATGGGAATGGGGGAGACCGGATCGAGTCATTTCGCTAATGCTGTCGGCACCGCAGGCGAGGCACATCAAAATGTCACTAGACAGGAGCAATTAGCAAGGAAGGAAGATACCGCGGCCACGCTGCGGGAGTCTACAGCCTCGGCCAGGGAACAATCAGCTAATGCCGCTGAGATGCGCGCCCTAATGTCGGGGCAGAATACAGGGCTCAGATTGGAAAATACAGGGTTGCAGAATACCATCCGCCAACAGCAGGCGGATACAGCAGATAGAAGGGCTTATGAGGATTATAGAAGTAAGACGGGGCAAGCTAATATGCTCGCGCCGAAGGGGCAAGAGGAGCCAATTTTAGATTTCGAAGGGTGGAGAAGATCGACGGGAGGAGGTGGAAGGGGCTCGGGGCTACCAGCTTCTGCGGCGCCGACGGCGGGTCCTGCTAAATGGGTTGATCTTCAGAGAGATCCGCGAATCCAAAATCAAATCGCCTCGGTCCGGGCACATCTTTCTAGTGGAAAACCACAAGACTTGGCAAATGCGAAGCAATGGATTCAGACAGTTATTGCCCCGCAGATTGATCCGGCGGAGCTGAATCAGGTCTATGCGACATTCGGTCTAACTCGATAGGAGAATAAAATGGCTTTACCTCCCCAATTGCTACAGGCTTTGGGACTGGGTGGTGGACTTGGTGCTCCTTTGCAGGCAAGTATGTTGGCTCAAGCGAATTCACCGGCGGGAGTAGGGGGAATGCCAGGTGCCCCAGGTGGTGTGATGCCAGGTGCTCCAATGGGCCAGTCTCCTCCGCCGAATGGAATGACTGGAGATGCTGGCCCTCCGGTTCCGCCACCAGCTCAACCTGGACCGACGTCGCAGATGATGGGCCAGACCGGAACTTTAGGCTCCCCACCGGGAGGAGTGGCAAACCCCGCTGGAATGCAGGAGCCACAAGCGGGCGCTTCGAATGCGCCAAAGGCAGCAAATCCCCAAGAGCCGACGGGAGAAAGCCCGAATCAGCAACCGCCGCAGAATGCCTTGCCACATTTCCCACGCAATAGATTTGGCGCCATGCTCCTTCCGCAAGGGGGCCAAGTTGGAGGTTCGATGGGCGCTCCGCCGAGTCCTTCAGGCGCATTTGATTGGCAGAAGATACTAGGACAATTTCTACAACGCCGTAATGCTGGTGGTGGAGTAGGGGGATTTGGCGGCGGAGCGCCCTTTGGACAGGGAAGCCCCGGTGCACCGCAAGCAGGGCCGCCCACGGTATCCGGGATGTAGAACATGCCTGATATTCAAAGCTGGGATCAATTGCTTCCGGGAGGGGTAAATCCACCAGTTATGGGATGGGATGAACTTCTGCCGAAGCAGAAGGCGCCGGGGGAAAGTACCATTCGCACGCCGGGGCAGAAGGTTGCTCAGATGGCGGAAGAAGCGGGGGTAAAGCCGGATGAGTCAAAAGGGCAGACCTCAAGTGACGAAGGTTTCTGGCCGTTGGTCGGTCGGAGCTTTATGCAATCCGCGGTGACCGCGGGTCAAGAAGTTGGTGCTGGCGCGGCGGCTGCGGTTCCTTCGGCTATTGGAGGAAGTACTGTTGCACAACAAGCTGCGACTCTTCCCGAACCAGATGCTCAGGACGAAGTTACGAAGCTTAGCCAAAAGCCCATAACGAGTGATTGGACGAATTCGAGAATGTGGGGTGTTAAGATTGGAGGGTGGTTAGGGTCGACTGCTCCCACGGCGGCCCTGGGCGGCGCTGGCGCGGTCGCTGGTGGCATGGCGGGTGGCCCCGCTGGAGCGATCGCCGGCGGCGCGGGCGGCACTGCCCTAGGCATGGCCCTTCAGACTATCGTGCCCGCGTATAAGGCAGCGGCAGCTAGAGGTCTTCCGCCCGATGCAGCCCTGGATGAGGCGATGATTCAAACGGGGATTGCTGGTGCATTCGGGGCCGCGATGGGAATTACAGGCGGTGTTCCCTTAACTGGAACTGTTGCGGGGGCTATTAAGCGTCCGTTAATGGAGGCACTCGTTAAATTAGGTTGCGGGGGCTATTAAGCGTCCGTTAATGGAGGCACTCGTTAAATTAGGGATTGCTCAGCCGGGATTGATGGTCGCGCAGCAGCAAGCGCAGAAAGCAGCAGGTCCAGGCGGTTGGCTTACTCCAGATGAAGCATTGGAGGGGTATATATCCGGTGCGGGAGTCGGCGCGGCGTTGCATGGTGCCGGGACTATAATTAAGCCATTTTCAGATAAGGTGAAGGAGAGGTGGCAGGGAGGCCTTACACCAGAAGGTCTAAGGCGCGGGTATGAAGTAACTCAAGAACCTCAGCCGGATTTGCCAAATTTAACTTCTAGCAGTCCCGTGTGGCCTATAGGAGCTGATTTCTATGATAAGGTGTCTAATGCCATCGCGGGGCATTCTGAGTCGCATATGAAGCCGGAGGAATGGCATTCTGTAATGAAAGATGTCCATGCTTCTGCGGAGAATATCGAGTTGCCCTTCTGGCTTGCAGATGATAAGGGAGCGATTTCTAAAGATAGGCTTCTGGCATTTGTGGAAGCGAGAGGAGTTTGGGAATCGACTGACCGCTCGGGAGGATCTGGAGGGCAAGGAGGGCGCGAGATATTAAATCTCCATGAGCCTTCGGGTAAGAGTATGCCATTTGCATCTATCCGCTACCGCTTCACTATGGATAAAAGTGGAACACCGATCCTCGCAATCGATCAGCTTGATATAAATCCGAGTAAAATGAGGGCAATGCAAGCTGATTCTATGGATGTTATTGCCCAGAAGATTGCGGAAAAGGCTATTTATGGTAACTTGGAGAATTACCGTGTGGATAGGATTACATGGGGGGACCATATTCATGGCCTTCCTGATGCTATGGCTAGATTGGCTGAGATGCACGGGATGGGACCGATCGGAAGGACAAGGGTCGATGGCTGGTCGCAGGATTCGAACTACGTAAATGTCTCGCCGGTAAATGCGGCGAATATCAGACAAGGAACTTCTTTATTTAGCCGTGGACCGGGGACATATCTCAATGAAGACCCGTTTAGAAAAGGTAGGTATGGAATCAGCGAATTTCTCGATAGGGCAACGGCGAGCAAAGTGCCGAGGTCGGAATGGGTCAAGACGCCGGAAGGAGGGCTTGGACTATATCTCCGACTCAGACATGAAGGAAATACTCGCCTTGTTGATATCGCGAACCTCGATTTTGACAAGCGCGGGTCAGGAGCTTTTACGCACTATCTTGACCATATTGAGCGCGAAGTCGAAAGGAGGGGGTTAAATGGTGTTCGAGTTGAGAATATTCAAAATGAAAGGCTCATTCCGTTTCTGGAAAAGAGGGGATATGCAAAGGAACCAGATTTAGGGTTTGGAGGACCTCCGAGTTATAGAAAGGACCGTTCCCTTCCTAGATATACGGACTTACCCGATGGAACATTTGATCAAAGACTTGAGAGAGTTTTAACTGAAAAACCTGAATTGAGACAGGTTCCATTTGGAGTAGATTCTGCATATGTTAGATCCTTATCTTATAAAGACTACGTTAAGATGCTAAATAATTCTGCTGAAGATCATGCTAAATTAGTAAGAGAACATCCAGATTTAGATATTAATAGAGAACCGAAGCTCAAGTCGGAGATGGCTTCGGGGCTGGGAGGTGGAGCATTTCCTGTTGCGAATAGAGTTACGGGTGGCATGATTCTTCCGGCGGAGTTAAGGCCGGCGGCGCGGAGAATTACGAAGATTATTGAAGAACTTCGAAAAGCGATGGGAATGAAGGTCCCTATCAATATCAATATTCATGACACCCCAGGGCCGAATGCTGTACTTGGTAATGCTGGAAGAACAGCAGCCGGCTTTGAAATCAACTTGTATCTGAGTCCTCATGAGAAGACGGGCGCTGAAGGTCTATTTGCAACCGCGGCGCATGAATTCGGACATGTTGTGATGTGGCATTTCTTTGACCGGAGTCCGATAGCGATTAAGAATAGTATAAGTAATGCTTTCGATAGGTGGAAGGCGGCGCAGCCTCCCGGACTTACTATGAATCAACTCGGGATAATCCGTAATAATGCCGTCGATCAAGCATATGGAAGTCATTGGTACGACCCGGATTTCCCAGTATTATCGATGACGCCGGAGAGACAGCGATATTGGAATGGATTTGAGGAATGGTTTGCGGAGCAAACTGCGAGGTGGGCCACTACTTCGGAAAAGCCAATGGGAATGGTGGATAGATTTTTCCATTCCCTTGGGAGGAGAATATTGGATGTTATCGGTACATTTCGACAGAAGTTAATTGGGGTGAAATCGGGGCAAACGCCGGAGAGACTAGAGCAGATAGCCATCCAGCCAGTTAAGGAGATGAAAGATTGGCTCGACTCGCTGGTTAAGGATGTTCAGCCTTTCGCCGCTGATATCATTGCAGCGGCGCAATTGAGATCTCTTAGGCAAAATCAATCTGCACTTAATAGAGGTGGAGCGGGGGGAGGAGCAGCCGTAACTGCGGTTCCCCAGACCTTATCTACGGCGGGCGGGCGTGGTCTAATTAGCAGAATATTTGGCAGCAATGGTCCGAATCCGGGAATGGCCGCCCATGCGGACAGGTTTAATAAGTTCTATGAATGGATGATTTCATTACCTCAATTGGCGAAGTTAAATCCTCAAATTGAGGGGTTGCAGCGGTATAGAGAACTAGTCTCCATGTTCCATACTGAAATTGTAAGCATGAGAAATGAAGCAGAAACCACGGCGCATCTTTGGCGGGCACTTCTACCGAGTCAGAGCGACGCGTTGGCATCCCTGCTCGATGATTATGGAAATATGAGATATCGCACTCCGGCGGAGATAACGGCGAAGACCGTCCGAAGGCCAACGGAGGCTGAATTCACGGCGATGGCACAGCAGCATGGGGTAACGGATAAAGGAATGGTTGTATTTCGAAGGGTTGTTGGGGATTTCGATAGGATGTTGGGTCGGTATAGAATGTTACTTGAACAGGGAGCACATGAGATTGAAGATCCACTAGAGTCCGCGAAGCGCCTTCAATGGATTGGGGAGCAGATTGCTAGGATTCAGAAGACTCCATATCTACCCTTTATGAGATTTGGGAATTATACTCTTACTGTTCGGGATGGGGCAGGCACCGTGGTCCATTTCGAAACTTTTGAGAGCCAGAGAGCTAGAGATGGCGCACATGAAGAAGCGCGGGGGACATTTCCCGGCCATGATATTCGATCCGGCTACCTTCGGGAAGATGTTGCGCCGCTGATTGGGATGCCTTCAGGCTTGCTCGATAAGATTGCAGAGAAGCTTAATATATCTGAAAGTCAAAGGCATGCTTTAGATGAGCTGAAATTTGAGTATATGCCCGCGCAGAGCTTTGCGCATAGGTTTCAGCAAAAGAAGATGGTCCCTGGTTATTCTACTGACTTCCTCCGCGCCTATGCCTCTTATATGTTCCACGGGGCGAATTACTTTACGAGGGCGAAGTATGTTGATGGTCTAACGGGAGCGATCAAGCAGACTGGAGACCAAAGCCTCGGGCTGGAATTTGGAACGAAGAGGGACCAGATTACCAACTATATGAGAGAGCATTTCAATATGCTCATGGATCCAAAGCCGGATTTTGCGAATTTAAGAAGTATGATGTTTCATTGGGCGCTGGGATTTTCCCCGGCTGCTGCAACCCTCAATTTAAGCCAGACTATACTCGGCACGTATCCGTATCTCGCAAGTAAATTCGGGAATGATTTTAAGGCCATATCGGCGATGCTTAAAGCTTCCTCGAAGCTCTCTACATTCTATACAAAGATGAGGCTCGAAGGTACTACCGATCCAGAGTTGAAGGGTATCGCTGAAGCAGTAAGGGAGGGTCTTATTTCGGAAACTCAGGCCAATGTTCTCGCAGCCACTGCTGACGGTCGTGTACTTTTGCAAGGCTTTGGAGGCAATCGTGCTGAGAAGGCGTTCAACCTCTTCTCCAGAGCATCCCAATTCTTCTTCGAGATGACAGAACAGACCAATAGAAGAGTGGCATTCCGCGCTGCATGGGACCTCGCCATGTCCGACCCTGGTAATCCACATGTGGGCTCTGTGGTCAGGGAGAATCAAATTTTGTTTGATTCCCTTAAGCTCAAGGGGTTTACGGAACAAGAGGCACGGGCTTATGTAACTGCGAAGGACGCAGTCGAGAGCACACAATATGTCTATGCGCCGTATGCCCGTCCGAAATTTATGACGAAGATTCCTCTCGGGAAAACCTTGTTTATTTTCAAGTCTTTTACGCAAAACACCCTCTTTTATCTTTGGAATAACCCAGGGGCGGCAGCTAGAAGCTTGATAATCCTTGGAGCCGCTGGCGGGCTAATGGGTCTTCCGGGGATGGAGGATATGAATGGGATAATAAGGGCCTTAGCGTATCATCTATTCGGAAAAGATTTCGACCTTCAAGATGAGGTGAGGCAATTTGTGATTGATGTCCTACATGGAGGTGGGCAGGTTGATCGGCCGGGGAGTCTAATGGGGGAGCAGGGAATTCGTCCAGATATTCTTCTTCATGGTCTATCCAGAGTAGGTTACGGGATTCCGGCGATTGCCGATGTGATGGGGAATATTGCTGGGATGGGCCACATTTCGATGCCGGTGGTCGACCGTCATGCCAATCTGTCAATGGGGAATATACTTCCCATCGAGCCGGGGGTGCTTGCTGCACCACAGATAACAGGTCCGGGGGCAGGTGTGCAGAATGTGGACTCGGCTCTGTCAAGGCAGACTCAGCGCGCCAGCGGTGCCGCATTTGGTGTTGGATTTGCTCTATATAGAGCTTTGGAGGCGAGTCTTCAAGGGGGATTTGAGTGGAAGAAATGGGAGCAGGCGATGCCATCGGCTCTTCGGAATGCATCTCAGGCATTTCGCTTCTATAATGAGGGGAAAGCGCGAAATGCTCAGGGAGCAGCTCTTGTAAGATTCGATCCTTCAGAGCCGGAGCAGATGATGGAGATTCTAGGTCAATCAATAGGGTATCGTCCGGAACGTCTTTCAGCGGCGTGGGATCGGAGGACGGCGGAGAGAGAGGCCGAGGCTTTCTGGGACGTAAGAAAAGCCTATTTGATGCAAGCCGCCTGGACAGCTCAGCAATCAGGAGATAAGGCCACTTATCAAGGGACATTGGATTCAATCCGCAAGTTTAATAAGGATCTTCCTGATGAGGCGAGGGCGAAAGCGATTACCGCAGATGTCCTTCGCCAGAGCTTTATGACTCGCGCGAAGGCTACTGTAGCTACGGAAACGGGTATTCCGCGTCAGAGGGCGAACGTACCGCTGGCCAGGTCTGTTCAGCGGCTGTACCCGGAGGCACCTGCGGATGCTGGGAGGCGATATCCGCCGCAAGGCGGTGCTCTAGGTCGTTAAGTCTTCTATGCACATCTGCTTTATCATGCCCGTCCCACGGTTTTGTGTATTGGGGGAGATGGGCAAATAGATAGGCTTCCCGAGCATGATAGTGATAGCTAATTTGGCCGGTAGGAAGGTCGATGTAGCAGATTCCATGCCAGTTTGGGTCCCATCCCGGTATATTGGTGCGTGATATTCCACTAGGAAATAACCTCGCTAGCGCCGCCACGAGATGATTTCTCTCGAAGTAGGCTCGATCTCTTTCATCTTCTAGGGTCATATTGTGAATGCCTTCTCTGTTAAGTTGATTACGGGGATACCGCTATCTGAGCCGATGTTGAAGATACCCATATTACACCCGTGGGAAAGGGCCTCCTCTAGCTGTTTCGGTTTTAGGTTTCGGAAGGAATTGAGCTGAAGGATATCTTGGCGGACTCTCTTACCCGGCTGAGCAGAGATAAAGCTGCGGATTTCAAGGATAGCATTTGCAATCTCATTCTGCCCGATGGATTCGAAGGTCTTCAACATCTGTTTTTCCATAATGTTGATTATTCGCTCGGCTTCGATGAGATCGGAGATGTCGATGAAGAGTTCATCCCGTCTTGAAGCGGCGACGACCATCGCGACCTTATGCAGATGTGTTTGTTTCCGGGCAATGTAACCACTATAACGTTCTGATGCCATGTGGATCGGTCGCCCGCTGTTATGATGATGGATATACCACGCTCGACCCCAAATCCTAGCTTCTTCATTAAGGAAGTAAGGCCCTGCCAACTGCGAGATGTGGAAAAGGTCATCAATTAGTTCCTTCTTCCTCCGCTCATGCTCTGCATCTTGTTGCATCTCATCCGGATAGGGAATCAATGCCCTCTTTTGAGTCTCGTGGATGAAGATAATACGGGAAGCTAGACCTCCGCCAATCATCACAGCTGGGAAATTTTGGGATAACCATGAGGGGGTAGTCGCTGCGATTACGTTCAGCCAAGGGGCTCTCACCTCCACATCCCCGCTCGCTTTTGTTGAATGGGTAAAGGTCGCGTCCCCCCCGTCCCACATCCGAATCAGGAAGGAAAGAAGTTTGTCGTCGTCCATCGTCAGAAAAGTCCCTAATTCCGAGACCCCACAGGTAATCGCTGACATGGGCTGGAGGCTCTGGCGTCCCTTCAAATCTAAATACTTTACAAACTCCGTGCTCTCCGCTAGTGAGTCGGCCAATTTCTGCCACGTCATCGACTCCGGTCCGAAGCGGATACCCGCTTCCGTGGGCAGCTTCAAGAGCAAGTCCATACCAATTGATATAGAAGTTGATTTTGCCGCAATCCCCGCAGGAGCAACGAGGATGATATAGAAATTCGGGGTCCAGATAAATTTTCTCATGTCGATCCATACTCTTCTCCTTAGGGCTCCAGCTATGGTTGCTATCCCTGTCCAGAAGTGGAAGTTCAGTGGTGACTCCATATCGCGGGTATATTCGATATAGGCGTCCAGCCAATGTTTGAAATGGCGCGGCATTTACACTTTCCGAGGTTATTAATAACCTCCATCCTTTAGCTCCTCGACATCGCCCCAGGATTTGGCTGAGGCACTTATCTTCCAAGGGATTATTAGTGGGGGGTCATACGGGACAGGATTATGCAACGCCTTCTTAAGTTCTGGTATACAGGATGGAAAGATTGATCTGTGAACCTGCATTAGTAGGGAATCATGAACCTGAAGCCTAAGGTCCGCCCATGGACACATAGCCTCTACTCTGAGGGCACCGCAGAAACAGGTCTCCGCAACGGTGGATTGTGGAACCCAAGCGAGAGCTTGGCCGAGTAGGGCTTCAATTCGATCGAAATAGATAATGTGGTATCCGAAGGCATTGTGAACAGTACGGTCTTTAGAAAGCTGGCGCTCTGTTCTTCTTTGCCACTCATAGACGCCAGGATGGAGAGAAAACCAACTACGTTGGAAAGTCTCTGCTCTAGAGATAGACCATCCAAGTATTTGAGCGAGAGTTCGAGCGACGGCTCCATAATTTGTGGCGTGGACTCCTTGCTTTGTGTGCTGTCGGAGCTGATATCGGATGGGGGATGCTTTATCCAATCGGGTGAATTCGGGTCCGAATAATTCGGCGGCGTTTTTGGAATGGAGGTCGATTCCGGAGATGATGTCATTTTCCAACTCCTTATCACCAGCTTCTCTGGCTACAATGAGGGCATCAGCGCCGGAAAGGTCGGCCTCGATCATTACATGGTCCGGGTCGGGGATGAACATCTTCCGGATGTTTGGGAGGATTACTACCTCGGTCGGATGCTTTTTGGCCATCTTTAATCATCTCCCTGTGGGATGTTTTGTAAATTCGTACCCGATCCGAAGACATTGGAAGAACTCGACCATCTGAAAGTTTCAGTACCGGCAATGTTGAAAGATGATCGCATTCTAGAGTCAGGGTCAACTTCAGCGTCGAGGAAATTCTCGCGGAAAACTCCCACGCTTCTTTC
>Ga0209240_1000247_pt1 | contig 22310 bp, 38 predicted proteins | sample GraSoi_2013_80cm_FD_185828 | JGI IMG/M metagenome (GOLD analysis project Ga0209240, IMG submission 185828) | Grasslands soil microbial communities from the Angelo Coastal Reserve, California, USA - Sample 9_17_2013_80cm (SPAdes) (version 2) | ecosystem: Environmental > Terrestrial > Soil >...
CGATGAAGGCGAACACGCGCTCGGCAGCCGCGCGGCATGATGCGTCCTTCCCGGCCTGCGTCCGCGCGTTGCGCGCCTTCGCGTTGCGCATGAAGTCGGCTGCGGCTTCGCTGACCGGCTGGCCGTCCAGTGCCGGGCGCTTGCGTGCCTCGCTGATGATGGCCTCGGTACGCGCGGGCGGCAGAGCACACTGCTCGGGTTCAGTCACCCAGTTCTCAAGTTCCGCCGGGCACGGGCAGGTGCAATCAACGTCATCGGCACCAGAGCCGTCCCAGTCGGTCCACGACTCGCCGCACGTCAGGCACCGGACGATGTAGGTGTTCACCTGGACTCCAACTCCTCCGGGAGCCTGACGATCGCGCCGGACCAGGGACAGACCGGCTGCAGGTCGCGCAGCCGGATGCATGTGCGGCAGGCGTTGTGACCGGAGGTGGTCGCCCAGACTTTTTCCTCGGGAAACTCCAGCTCAGCATCCTCGTGATACTCGCATGTGCCGTAGAAGCCCTCGTCCGTCTGCTCGTTAGTCATGTCCCCTACTGTAGTCTATACTGTGCCTACAGGCAAGCGACGTGAGAGGATTACCCGTGGACCACAAGAGTGCCGACAGGAAAGCCGACACCATGCCCCAGGAAGGCACGCCGTTCCGCCGTATCCGGCTGGACGACGACCTGTGGGAACGGCTCGACGCCGCCGCCAAGCGCTCCGACCCCGACCTGAACCGCTCGGCGCTGATCCGCCGGTTCGCCCGCTGGTACGTCGGCGACATCGACGAGGCGCCGAAGCGGCCAGAGCCGCAGGGCGCCAGATGAAGCGCCAGACGGCCCTCTACCGCTGTTTTAGTTCCGGCGACGTGCTGCTCTACGTGGGGATCAGCAAGAACTTCGAGTTGCGATTCCAGCAGCACGCCAAAGTGCAGCCGTGGTGGCCGGAGGTCCACCACCAGATGGTCACCTGGTATGACTCGGACCAGGAAGCGGACGATGCCGAAACTGCTGCGATCCTGGCTGAGAAGCCGCTCTACAACAAGGCGAAAGTCCCGCTGCCGCCCGGTGATCCGGTCATCATGGAGGAGCTGCTCAGGACACGGGATGCACCGGAGCAGCTTCGCCAGGCGATCCGCCAGCGGCAGGCAGCCGTCATGCAGGCCCGGGCCGCCGGCTGGTCCAAGTACCGCATCGGCAAAGTGCTCGGCGTCGGGGCGCCGACCGTCTACTCGATCATCTCGGCGGCGGAACGCGAGCGGGGCTGAGCCGGTCAGCATGACGCCTCCAGTGCTCGGGTGGCGTGCTCCCGCGCCTGCTCAGCGGTCAGCGGCGCCCAGATCCGGCCGACCCCCGGCTCGGAGATCAGCAGCACCTTCAGCGGCGGCTCGCCGATCTGCGCGCCAGTGATCATCAGCCGGTCATGCTCGCAGCCCTTATCGCTGCACCGGACCTTCGCCCAGTGCCCGGTCAGGTCCCAGCGGGCCGGCCGGTGCCAGGCCGCGTACCACGGCAGGACCGGCTGTCCGCCCATGTCCGCCGAGTGCTCCGGGTCGATGTCCGTCCAGCCGGCGCAGCCGCAGCCAGGATCACCGCACCGCTCGCCCCGGTGACCGCTGACGACGCGCGGGCGGTCCGGGTAGGTGACGACCCGGCCGCCGACCACCGGGCACGCCCTGGACGCGTACAGCGCGCACGGCGGGCAGACCGGGGGCTCGTCGAACCGGCCCGACAGGATCTGGCGCGGGCCGCACACCATGACGGCGTACGGCGCGGCCGGATTCCCGCACGACTGGCACAGGCATTCCTTCCACGCCTGCTCGGCGCGGGTGCGGTGGGTGCTGCGGAAGTCCGTGCCGCCGTCGGCGAGCTGGACGTTCACCCACGGCTGCGCGAGGCCGCCGCGCACCGGGCGGTCAGCAAGCGACGCCGGAATCGGCGGGCGCGTCTCAGTCTGCGTCATCAGGTCACCTCCCGGTAGGTCATCGGGCATTCATGGCCGGCATCCCAGCAGGCCCGGCAGCCGCGCCCGCGGCCCGGGGGACTGCCGCCCTGCATGTGCCGGCTCCGGTGACTGGCTGACTGGTCATGCGCTCGCCTTCCTGATGACAGGTGACCCCGGTGATGTCAGCGCCAGCCACGCCGGGCTGTTGCGGCAGCGGCGGCAGGTCACCCGGGCCGGATCGTCCGTGGTCGCGGTCTTCCGCATCACCCAGGCGCCGAGCGGCCGGCATGCCAGCAGATTCCCGTCCAGCAGATGCACGGGTACCGCATTGCCGAACCAGCCGTCTGCGGCGAGCTCGGTGCGGCGCTCGGCGGTGATGCCGTACGTGTCGAGGGCGTAGGCATCGGCGGCGGCCAGGATCGCGTCGACGGCCTCGGCGGGGTCGTAGGCGTCCTGCCGGGTGACCTGCCGCCAGATGGCCGCCTCTAGCTCGTCGCGGTTCACGCGGGCCTCCGGGCCAGCAGGCGGGCTACCCGGCGCCCGAAGCTGTCCCCGGGCTCCGGCCGCGGCCTGGGCGACGGGTCGGGCAGGTCAGGCAGGGCGCGCCAGTCGTTGCCCCAGCCGTCCGGCGGCAGGCCCGACCGGCCGCAGACATGCCCGAAAGCCAGCGGGTCGTGGCAGCCGCAGCCGTTCATGCTGCGGCCTTCCCGCGTACCCGCAGCGCAGCCCGGCAGGCCCGGCAGCGGCGCGTGCCGTCCGGCCGGATCTGCGTGTTGCCCTCGCGCTGATGCCCGTTCCGGCACGTCTTGCCCGTGCGGTAACCGGGCGCGGGCTCGATCCGGGCGGCTGTCCCGTTGCGGGCCGCCACGATGGCTGCGTTCAGCGCCTCCAGGTCAGGCTTGCCCCTCCACAGATAGCCGGTCACTGCGCGCCTCCGGCAGCGAGCGAGTCATCCAGTGCCGCCTTCGCCGCGGCGGCATGCCGGGCATTCGCCGCCGCACTCAGCGGCCTGCCCTCCCGGTGCAGCGGGTCCGCGATCTCGGCCAGCAGGTCCCGCGGTACGGCGTCCGGGTCGGCGAGCAGGCGCGCGGCGGCGAGGAATGCCCGCGGCCACGGCCAGCCGTTGTTCGCCGCCGCAGCGAGCGCGCCGGCCAGGTCGCGGGGCTGCCAGCCGGGGCGCATGGCGGCGGCCAGGGCGAGCAGCTCGTCCCGCGCCGGCTGGATGGCGGTCACCGGGAGCGCCACGGCCATCGTGCCCGGCGGCCGTCGGTCGGCTCGTCGCACGGCGCGGGCCGCGGCGACGGGTCGCGCAGACGCGGCAGGTCGTTCCAGCCGTCACCGGTGATGACGCGGGCCGGGTGCGCCAGCCGGGGGCAGCTGTGCCCGAAGGCAAGCGGGTCCAGGCAATCGCATCGATGAATTCTCATTCTTTTCCGTCCGGGTGAATCGCATTCCATGCGGCGGTTTCTATCGGCGTCATTCCGCGAGCAGATTGTTCCCACCGGGTGAGCGCATTGTGCTGCCGCTCGTGCTCGCTGACATCGCTGCTGTTGACCTGACGGCTCGCGCGCGCGCCTTCCACGGCTGGTGTGAGGTCAGGACCATGGTTTGAGGGTTGTCTGAGGGGGTTAAGGTCTTCTGAGGGGAGGGGTGCTGTCACGACCGCACCTTTGGCGCCTATAGGTGCTGCCGTGACCGCGCCTTTGTGCGCCACGACCGCACCTTTGCGACCGCCGGCGGCAGCCAAAGGTGCTGCGCTCACAGCACCTTTGAGCATGTCCGGCACCACATAATCGGCGGCGTGGCCTTTCGCCGCGAATACCGGCCGGCCATCTTTCCCGTACCCGTGAATGGCACGGAACTCCAATCCGCGCGCGGCGAGCCGGCCCAGCGCGGCGCGCACTCCGGACGGCTTCATCCGGCTCCGGCGGCACAATTCCGCATTCGATATCCACGACACGCGGGTGCTGTCCCTGGCGTCGTCGGCGATCACCCAGGCCACGACGAGCTCGCCTGGCGACAGGTCGTCAGGCGCGAAGTTCACAACCTCCCGGTACAGGGCGTGGCCCACAGTCACGTGATCCCGTCTCCTTGGTAAGCGGATAGGTTCTGGCTGGGCCGCGAACGGTCCCGCCACCGTGCGGACCAGGCCAGCCAGGTCGTCCCAGAAATACGGTTCGAACATGACGCCGTCTTCTGGGTCGCGCCGGGCTCTCGGGCAAGGGTTCCTGATCATGTGATCGAGCAGGTCCGCCGTCCTGATGACCCCGGCTTCGATGAGATGGCCGCCAGGTTTCGGTCGCGTGAGGTACGCCTGAATAGTCAGGGCGGGCAGGAGCCAGCCGGCTTGCGGCTGGAGGAAGGCGCTGATGCGCTTCTCCTTCTCGGTTTTCGACCCGTTCGGCCGTTCTAGCCGGACGGTGAACGAGCGCCAGTTGTCGCCCCACTGAATCCGGCTGGCCAGCCCGCGCATGCGGCCGTGCTCGTCAACCATCTGCCACGCGTCTATCCCGGCCAGGATGTCCAGGTCGCGCCGCAGCCCCTCCGGCGCCGTGCTTTCAACCGGCTCGATACGGCCACGGCCGATAAGTGGCCGGATGGCCGGGATCACGACGCGCAGGAAGTCCTGAGCTGAGGCCGACAGGTCGCGGCGCACTTCATCACTGGGCACGCCCGCACCCCCGCTCTACGGCCAGCGCGACCATCCGCTCATCACGGTCACAGCCGGCAGCGGTGCGTCCGAGGCGTGCGGCGGCGAGCAGGAAGGTCCCGGTCCCGGCGAACGGGTCAAGCACGAGGTCACCGGATTTGGTGGCGTGCCGGATGAACCGCTCAGCCAGTTCATCGGGCTTCTGCCATGCGTGGCGGCGATCACCAAGCCGACCATCTGGTGCATTGATGTCGGCGACGCTGAACTGCTCGGTCATTTTGGGCGCATCCAGCGGCGCCGCAGCAGGTCCGCGGTAATACAGGACCGCCTGCCAGTTCAGCTTGTAATCCAGCTTCGGCGACGGGCCGAGCGTGTTCCGGTACGTCCACACGAGGACGTTCGCCAATGTCAGGTCACCGGACGGGACGCTCAGATAGGCGTGGAGCTCGGCGGGGTAGGCGCCGATGCAGATGTAAGCACGGCCGGATGGCTTGACCTTTTTCAGCGCCTCGGGCAGCCACGCGTTTGCGAACGAATAGACGTCTGGCACGTCGGTCGAATAGGGCGGGTCGGTGACGAGCAGATCGCAGTCATCCTGGTCGGGCAGCCAGTCGAGCCAGTCAGCTAGCGTGACGTGAGCCGAGCCAGTCGCAGCAGTGCTGTTCTCCTTTTCATGCCGACGCTGACGAGCTAGCGAAACTGCTTGATTCAGCGTCGCTTTCGGCCTGGCGAGTATCTCGGTGACGGCTTCTTTCTGCTCGGCCAGCAACCGCGCCTTTGCACGCTTATCCTTCTCTGCCTGAGTGAGATTTCGAGTAGTTGTTTTACTACCTGAAAATTGTTCGCTACGTCGGTCGCCGCCATGTTCGGGTGGGGGCAGCAATTCGCCATAGCGCTGCATCGCTAGCGTTCGCGACTTCTCAGCCTCGCTGGCGTCCTGGCCGATCGATCGCAGCCGCTTAGCTATGGCAATCAGCACTGACTCCAAGTCCTGCAGCTGATCAGCCGTAAGCCCAGGTATGGCGGCGCGGACGCTCACCGCATAGTTGCGGAGCGTCACCGGGTCGGCCGACGTGGGCTCAATAACCGCCAGTTCGCTCACCCGCTCCCGCCTATCCCGGCGAGCGCGGCCAGTTCCCGCGCGATGGTGCCGTCGAGCAGGTCGGCCGGGTACCACACCCCGGCGCTCATCCCGGCCGCTGTCAGCGCGTCCAGCCACTCCCGCTGGCTGCCGGTGGGCTCTTTCCCGGCGCGCTTCAGTTCCCGCCACGCCACGCCGCCGCTTCCGCAGAAGCACCAGTCAGGAAAACCGCTCGCAGAGTGAACCGACGACCAGGGATGGCTCGCCAGCACCTTGTGCCCGGCCCGCTCCAGGTCTTTCAGGATGCGCCGCACGCCGCTCTCCAGCTCGGCCTCTGACATGCGCCCGGCCATCGCGGTCACGCGCTGGAGGCGGGTGCGCGTCTCACCCATGGCTGCCGCTCCCGTGGTTGGTGCGCGGCCCGGGTGGAAGAGGGCCGGGCCGCGCACCGTGTGACCGCCTCCTAGCCGGAACCGCGCTGGTCGTGCGCGGTGTCATCAGCCGCCAGGAGACGGCCAGCCAGCCCCACGGGGGAGTGGGCTGGCTGCTAGCGGGGCGCAGGATCATGTGCTCACCAGCGGCATGTGCCGGTACGGGCAGCAGCGGTTCCGCGCCTTCATCCGCGAGACGCACGCCATCCCCGGGCCGGTCCTGATGACGGTCCAGCTGCAACTGCAGTCGCACGGGATGCTCAGGGTGGGCTGCACGATGTCGGGCGGGCTGATGGGCAGCGGGTCCGCTTGCTGCGGCCTAGGCATGGGGCACGCCCTCGCTCACGTCGGTCAGGCCTGCGGCGAGACCGGCCCGGTAGTTGTGCTCCAGCGCCAGCCAGAATCGCGCCGAGATCCAAGTGCAGCGTTCCAGCGCTCGCGCGTGCGCTTCGGTCAGCGGCTCGCGGTTCAGTACGGCCTGAATCAGCAGCGCCGCGCCGTCTTTGGTGACTGCGCCGGTTCGTGCTGAGACCGACAGGACGGGAACGGTCAGGCCGTGCTCGCTCATCCACTCGCGCAGCGTCTCGCTCGGCGCGATAGTCCAGTCGGGCTTGAACTCGGTCACTGCGGCACGTCCTTCCGGTCAAGCGCCGTAAGCTCGCGAACCGCGCCGTCGAGGTCGCACAGCAGCACGTCGGCGGCGTGGGCGCCGTGCCGCCTGACCGCGATGCGGGTGGCGGCGGCGAACGCCCGGCACATGGCGGCCTGGTCGGCGTCGCCGGCGGCGCAGCTCATGCGGAACAGGTCGGCGAGCTGGCGGCCCTTGTGGTCGTGGCGGACCAGGCAGACCGGCCCGGGGTGGGCGAGCCGGCTCACGCGGGCGGCGCGGTCATGCCACTGCCGCGTCGCCTGGCGTGCGGCCTGCCGTGCGACCTGGAGGACGATCCAGACGCAGGCGCCGCCGAGGGCGAGCCGGATGCCGGCCAGGAAGTTGCTCACGCGGTCAGCGCCTTCACCCGCGGCAGCGGGGCGGCGAGGATCTCCGCCACGTATGCCAGCGATTCGGGGATGCCGGTCCTGGCGATGTAGTCCCACCGCGTCTCCGGCGCGGGCGGCCCCCAGATGTTGCGGGCCTGATGGTGGCCGGCGAAGCGGATCGCGCCCATCTGCTCGGTGCGGTCCCCGTCATCCTCGGGCGGCAGCGTGCCGTGCACCGGGCAGTCCTGCACGCCGGTCCTGGCGCGGCCCTCGTCACTGCCGATGATGCACGTGCACCAGGGCCCGATGGGCGTCCCGGTCTGCGCCAGGTAGGTGTCGCCGACCTTGACGGCTCCCAAGACCTGCGTCTCGGGCGGCTGGTGGTGCCCCGGCCCGGGTTGGACGCCGGGCATGGTCGCCAGGCCCGGCGCCTCCGCGCTGCGGCCTGCGCTGTCCCCGGGCCGGGGCACGTCTACAAGGGTGCCGCTCCCGCGTTGTAGAACGGGTTCATCAGGCATCACCTCCTCGGGTCCGTCGATCAGCCAGGCGAGTCCCCGCGCGCAGCCGTCGATCAGAGCCGACGCGCCGCCGGAGACCCGCTCCCACCACGACGGTCGCTCCGGCGCCCCGCTGGCCCCGTGGTAGGGGCACTCCGCCTCGCTAGTAACTGCCTGGTCGCCCATGCAGAGGTGGCAGAGGCACATGGCGCCCGGGTCCTCGGTGCAGCCGTTGTAATGGCCGGTGTCGGCACCGCAGTGCACGCAGCGGCCGTCGTCCTCATCCGGCTCGCCCCAGTCGTCCTCAGGCTCATCGTTGAAGCTGACCGGCTGAAGCATGGTGCCGGGGATGGTGCGGGGGACGTGCCGGCCGGTGTGCCGGGCGAACGGGTTATGCAGCTTCATGACCGTCTCTTCTCGCTGACCGGGAAGTTAGTCCGCGCGAACTCTCCAAAGAGTTCTGCCGCTGCAAGGTCGTACGCACTGGCGGCGGACTCCTCGGATGGGCAGGGTTCCAGCGCGTGCCAGCGATAGCGCATGACGAGCTCGTAGTCAGCATCGTCAACCACGGCAACACGGCCGGCGGCCCTCTTGCCGTGCAGGGTTACGGTCTTCACGGCTGCTTTCTCCTCTCGTAGTCCGGCTCGGGTGCGGCGCCGTCTTTCCGCTGCCAGGACTTGACGAGCCGCAGGGCCACCTTCATCTCGCCGCTGGTGCAGGGCCTCCCGCCGTCCCAGCCCAGCCCTGCCTTCCGCTTGCAGCGGGGCCAGCGGCCGGTCAGCTTGTGCCAGCCGACCCGGTGCCAGCCGCGCAGGCAGCGCAGGCCGAGGGCGATCGCTAGTCCCATATCAACAGGTGCCCTCTCGGCTGGCCGCATGCCTGCGGGTCCTCCCGCGCGTCATAGCGGAAGTGCGGGAAGTCCGGCTCCGCGCCGTCCGCCACGGTGACGTTGATGGTGCGGTCGGCGCCCCAGTTGACGTGAGCCTTGTAGGCGCCGTGCTGGCCGCAGCGGCAGGCGATGCCGAACGGCACGGGCTGGATGACCCGGCCGCCGGGCGTGAACCGCATGAGGCCTTTCTGGCCCGCTACGGGATGGCCGGGACCGAAGGTGAACTCGACTTCCCGGCCGCCTGGCGGGCCTTCGCAGCCGTCCTCGAGCGCCATCACCAGATCGACGCCGCACCGGGTGCACCGGTACTGCATCTCGCGCCAGAAGTGCAGGCTCATGCGGCACGCTCCGTCACGTACCTGCCGTCATCGGTCAGCCAGACAGTCGCGCCGCCCTGCTCGCCATGGAGCATGACCGGCTGCGGCTCGTCTGAGGAGTACAGCCAGAAGCCCATGGCCCGGTAGCGGGCGTCCCGGCGCTCGCACGCGCCGTGACAGCCGGACTGCGGCGTGCCGCACAGAAGCGCCGCGTTCTCGATGCCGCTGCTGCCGCCCGTCCCCCGCGCCCGGATGTGCTGCACCTGCCCGCCGTAGCGCCCGAGCCAGCGCCCGCACGCCTCGCACGCGGCCTCCTCGATGCTGCCGTTCCCGGCGCGCACCCGGCACGCCCGCTTGACCGACGGCGGGAATCCGGTGCGCGGCTCGGCGCGCCTGAGCCACGCGCCGTTCCTGAGCGGCGTCCTGCGCGCCGGCATCGGCGACCGCTTCACGACGGCTCCTCGCGGACTTCGATCCAGGCGTGCGCCTGATCATTGATGCCGCCGAAGGAGATCAGCCGCCCCTGCACGCCAGGCCGCAGCCGCGCCCAGTCGCGGCCCAGCTGGCGGCTCGCCCCGGTCACCCGCTCCAGGCCGCCGTCCCTGCGGCCGTACGGGTTCTTCTCCCAGGCGAGCGCCAGCGTGGCGTGCACCTGGGCGGCTGCGGTGCAGGCCACATCCAGCGCTGAGCCACGCTGCGGGCCTGCGCAGACGGCCAGCAGCCGCTCGGCTTCCTCATAGTGCTGCGGGCCGTCCATCATGCGGCACCGCCCGGCAGGAAGCGGTCCACCCACGCCAGGCCCTCACGGTCCAGCACCAGCTTCGCCCGCGTCACCGCCACGTAGGCGAGCCGGGCCGCGTCGGCCGGAACCTCGGGGTCGGGGTTGTCCTCGGTGCGCTTCGGCGGCCGGAAGTCGGTGCCGATCCGCACCGACCCCCACTCCAGGCCCTTCGCCTTGTGCGCGGTGGACACGACCACCTCGGCGTGCCGCTCATCAGCGAGCAGGCCGGTCACGCGGATGATCTCGTCGGCGCCGTGCTCATCGATCAGCCTCACCATGACCTGCAGATCCGAGCCGGCGGGGTCGTTCTCCGCGTAGTCGACGACCTCTGACCAGTTCGCGAAGGCGAACAGTTCCGGGTGCGTGGTCGGCCGCCCTGCCTGCAGGCTGGCCGCGGCTTCGGCGAGCGCCCTGATCGGCTTCCCGCCGCCCACCACCGCGGTCTGCTTCCCGGCCGCGATCGCCTTGATGACCTCGGCCATGGCACCGCCGTTGGTCCGGCACAGCACCGCCTCCGGCCACTCGCATTCACCGATCGCCGACGGCACCGAGCCGGTACCCCGGATCACCAGGTCCGAGCCGAGCAGCTCCAGCCACTTGTTCGCCTCATCCGCGATGGCGGGGCCGAACCGGAACGACTGGGACAGGGTGAGCTGCTGGCCGTCGAAGGCATCCATGGCGTCGATTGCCCCGCGCCACGCGTAGATCTGCTGGGCCGGGTCGCCCACCGAGATCAGGCGCATGTCCTTCTGCGCCAGCAGCACCGCCGTGACCACCGGGTCGGCGTCCTGCGCCTCGTCGAGCAGCACATACGCGGCGTCGATGACAGGGTCGCCGAGCTGCCAGATCTTGAGATAGGCGTCGTGCTCGAAACGCAGCCTGCCGTCCCGGTCGCGCAGATCGGCCCACGCCCGCACAGCCCACGGAACGAGTTCCTTGTGCAGGATCTTCATCGACCCCGGCGAGTCCAGGCCCGGCTTCGACGGGACGTGCTGCGGGCCGATGTCCCGGTCGGCGGACCGCATGAACCGGCCCGCGGTCTCCAGGGTGAGCCGGGCGGCCTGCTCGGGCGCCAGCACCTTGCCGTCGACCTTGAGCGGCTCGTTGATCCGCAGGATCTTCGCGGCCTCCCGCGCCGGTATCCGCGGGCCGTTCAGCCGGTGCGCGTACTCCCGGCCGACCGCGGCGAACGCCAGCGCGTGTGCGGTGGAGCAGCCCACGTTGCGCGGGAACCGCCTGCGCGCCTCGGTCGCGATCGCCTTGTTGTAGGCGACGTAGAAGCCGTCCTCGCGGCTGGCCTCGCCCAGCATCACCAGCGTCGATGTTTTGCCGCTGCCCGCCCCGGCGCGGATGGTCAGGTTCTTGCCGCTGCCGGTCCAGGCGTCCAGGATGGCCTGCTGCTCGCCAGTCGGCGTGTGCTCGATGCGGGCGGTATGGGCGCCTGGCTTCATGCGGCTGCGGGCGCGTTCCAGCCGGGCGTCTGCGCTGTCATCGCTGGCGGCCCGCTCGTTCAGGACCGCGATGGCCGGGTCGGTGTCGCCGCCGTGGGTGTCGCCGCCGTCGGCCTCGTGGATCTCCTGAGCACCTGCCGCAGCCGCTACGTCCGGCTCCGGCTCTGCGGGGAGCGCCGGGGGCGGCGCGTGCTCGCCCCACTCGCTGACCAGCCCCGCATCGATGGCCTCGCCGAGCAGGACCATGCCCTTGTCCGCCCACCGCACCGAATACCGGCCGCTGGCGGGCTGGTGGTCGATGGCGGCCACCCGGACCTGCTCGCCCGCGTTCCGGCCCGCGCGCAGCCACACCCGGCCGCCGTTCTCCACGGCCTCCTTGCGGTACTGGTCCGTCACGTCGGCGCGGATGCGGGTCCGCACATGATCGGGGAACTGCGCGATCATGAACGCCAGCACCTTCGCGTCCGCCAGCGCGGCCGGGTCGACGAAGTCCTCGAAGGCTGCCGGATCGTTGACCGCGATCACGCCGAGCAGCGCGTCCTCATCGAACGACGGCACCTCGGCGCCCTTGTCGATGGTGATCAGCGCCACCTTCGTGCCGTCCGGCAACCGCACCTCGTGGGACGGGATGCCGCGGCGGCGGATCTCCGCGAACGTGATCTGCGCGGCGGCCTGCACCGCGCGGTAATCCCGCTCGGCGTCCTCTTTCACCTTCCGGGCGATCGCGACCCGCATCGCCATCTCGGCGAGTGCCGGATCTACGACCAGCTGGGCGTCAGGCTCAGGGGCGGTCATGCCGGCACGCTCGTCAGCTCGGCGCGGCGAGCGCGCAGCTCGTCCGACAGCTCGCCGCCTGTCTGGCCGCTGATGGTGCGCTTGCCGACCGCCGACGTGATCTCGCGCTGCAGCGCCATCAGGCGGTCCTCGCCCGCTTCGGCGAGCTTGGCGCGCCAGTCCGTGACCCACGCCTCGTTGTCGGTGCTGGCAGAACCGGCGGGCTTCCTGGCGCCCTGGTCCTCCGGGCGGATGCGCCGTGCCGGCTCTGCGGGCGGTTCCGCTGCGGGCTGCTCATGCGGGTCAGCGGCGTGCTTCGCGGCCAGCTCGAGGTTCATTACCCTCGCGGTGATCAGCGCCCCGAGATGCTTCGCCCGCGTCTCGTCGATCTGCCCGTCGCGGAGCATCTGCGCCACTTCCCCGTACAGGCGGGTGGCCTCGTCCCGGCCGTCGATGCCGGCGATCGGGTCATGCCACGGGTCGTCAGGCTCCAGCGGCGCCGCCTCGACAGTGGCGGGTTTCGCCGGCGGGGCCGGGGCGGCGGGCGGCGCTGGCGCCGCGGAATCGAAGGCGGCGCCAGCGGAGCGGGTGTCGAACCGGTGCGCCGTGTTCGCCGACTGAGCGTCGTCGTCGTCTCCAGCCGGGGCCAGGCCGGTCACGGAGCACAGGGCGTACCGCCGGTAGTAGGTGAGCAGGCCGCCGAGTTCCTGCGGCTTGCCGCCGGAAGGGAGCGGGAAGATGCCGCCCTTGGATTCGCCGGACTCGTGCAGCAGTTCGTAGATGAGGGCGAACTTGCCGTCGATGAGGTCGGGGCGGCAGGAGAACGCCAGGCCGTTCCTGCCGAGTAGCGGCAGGATGGCCTGGGAGCAGTCGGCGAGGTCGGCGTAATCGTAGGAGTAGCTGACCGGCCGGCCGTCCTTGGTGGTGCCGTCGACCTTGGCGGTCTGGCCCTTGGCGACCGGGGGGATCTCTGCCTGAACGGCTGCGAGCGCCTTGTTCAGGCTCGGCGTGCTGCCGTTCGCTATCGGCGCCGGTATTGCTGGTGTGTCGGTCATCGGTTACCTCTTCCCGCGCTGCCCCGTGCAGCGCCCTTGGTGCTGCTTCTAGGAGGTCGTCGCGTCCTCGTCGGCCCGCAGCCACTGATGCGCCACGCTGCCGTCCGCGCTGAACCTCGCGTGGTCGCCGGCGCCGTGCGGGCTGGCGGTGCACACGTCTTCCGGGTCCTCGCCTCGCGCGCCGCAGACCGGCTCGCCGACGGGTGCCTCCAGCGGGGCGCGGTGCGGTAGGTCCGATGGCGGCGGCTCCAGCGGTACCGTCGCGATCGGGCCTTCCTCGTCCACGACGTGGATGTCGGCGACAGGGCCGTCGTGACATGAGCACGTGCACGGGCCGCCCATGCACGAGGCGTGCTTGCCCGCGATGCAATCCGGGTCGATCAGCACCTCCATGAACGCGCCGACACCCATCTCGATGACAGGCGCCGCCCAGCCAGGCCCGGCGTCGCGCTGAGGCGGCGGCATCAGCGGCCGGGCCGCGTACAGGGCCTCCGCTTCGCCGTACTCCGCGCGCAGCGCCACGTAGGCGCCGATCACCGCGTCGATGTCCGCCAGGCTGCGGAACACCTGGAATCCCGCCTCGGGCTGGAAGTGCATCTCGCCGACCGGCCCGGTCTCGAGGCGGTGCACGACAAACGTGGCGCCCGTGACCTTGAAGGGAGGGATGTGCGTCGTGATGTTCATGACGCCGCCAGGCGCTTGAGCACGTAGACCATCGGCTTCGGGTTGACTGCCCCGCAGTCCGGGCACCACGGCCCCGGCCGGGGCACGTTCGCCCAGTAGCCGCTGACGTTGCGCCGCACCGATGTGAACGCCGTCCACAGCTTCGGGCCGGTGACGTTGCCGACCCGGCGGCTGGTGGTCAGCCCGGCCAGCGTGCGGATCTTCGGGTTCGCCCTGACCGCCTGCCGCTTGACGGCGACCACGAACGCCCGGTAGGCGCGGGGCTGCAGCTCGAGGGACTGGGCCTGGATTTCCCACACGTCCGCGTACCTGGCTGCCCTGGTGACACCGGACGCGAGGTAGCGGGCGGGCTTGCCGCCGAACAGGTCGAGGGCGGGCGCCGCGATGCACTGCTCGTGCGCGGCGTGCGCGATCCGGCAGATCGTCCTGATGGCCCGCACCGGGTGCGCCTGGTCGTACGCGGTCGTGAACCGCCACTTCTCGACGTCCGCCACGATGGCCTTCCAGCCGGTCGCCGCTGCTTTCGCGGCGGACACCGACCCGACCACCAGCGTGTCCTTGCCGGGTTCCCACGTGGGCGTGACGCGGGGCGCCCCGGCGGCGTGGAGCAGGGTGAGCGCCCCCGCGGTGATGATCCAGAGCGGCGCGATCATGAGGTCACCTCGGGCCGGTCAGGCCCGACGCGGCAGATGAGCGGCTTGATGTAGCCCTCGTAGTCGCTGCCGAGCGCTACGACTTCGGCGGCGAAGGCGTCGCTGTACGGGGTCGGCGGGCACGTCACGCGGTCCCCGACTTCGAGCGGCGAGCCGTAGCGATAGGTCAGGGCGGCGCCGCTGAGCGCCCCGTCATCGCGCAGTTTCCGGACCTGGACGATGTACTCGTTCATGACGCGGCCGTCCGGTTCCGCTCGATGAACCGGTCCAGTTCGGCCTGCTCGATCCGGCGCGCGGGGCGCTTGCCGCCCGGCTTCGGCGGGATGCCGACGGAGGCGAGCTGGCCGGTCTGGATCAGCTCGTTGAGCTTGTTGAGGCCGATGCCGAGGTAGTCGGCGGCCTCTTCTCTCCTGAGCAGCCTGGACGCTTCCGGTGCCGGTGCTGATTGAGTCATGGGTCGGAAGCGTATGCGCACAAGCGCGCACGTGTCTAGTGAATCGCCGAAGTTCCGCCGTGAATCTTTTCTGTGCGCACTCGTGCGTGTTAGTGTGCGGTGCGTGGACGACCAGGTAACGCCGCCGCCGGAAGCCGTCCTGATCAGCGACCTGCGGAACCGCGCGCCCGGGATGTCCAGGCGGCAGGCCGCCGACGCCGCCGGGATCTCGCACACGCACTGGCGCAACATCGAGAACGGGTACCGGATGTTCCAGGGCCGGCCCTACGCCGAGAACGGCACCGCCCAGATGGTCGCCCGGATGGCCTTCGTCGTCGGCGCTGAGCCCGGTGACCTCGCCGAGCGGGGCCGTGCTGATGCCGCGGCGGAGCTGGAAGTGCTGCTGGCCGACGTGGAAGCCGGGCCGTGGACTGAGCGCCAGCGCAAGCGCCTGAGGCGCTCCATTAATCGCGACAGCAATGCGTAAGCTACCCGCCGGTAAACCGGAAGAGGCTAATGCGCGTCTCATTCCTTATCCGCACAATGCGGTGCGCGGTAAACGGGAAAGGAAAACGGGCAATGTTTCTTCCGAGCGGAGGGGAGGCCATCCGCGAGGCGGCGGAATGGGCTGCCTTCATGGGCACCGGGGCGTGGCTGCGCTGGGGCATAATCCCGGTGCGGGCCGCCTACGAGGTCGGCAAGCGGATGGGGAAGATCAGGCAGAATGCCATGCACGCCGCACGGCAGGCGACAGGACGAAGACGGTATTTACTGCCGATCCAGCCGCGGCCGACGGGCTGCTGCAAGCGGCCCGGGGTGGCGCCGCAGCAAACACGGCCGCCGGGAGCGTACCGGACCCCGCGCCGGCACCGCCACAAATAGGGGCGCATGACAGAAAGGGCCATCGGTGGCAGGCAGGAGGCAGCACGGCGAGGGATCGGTGTACCAGCGCACCCGCGATAGCCGCTGGGTAGCCGTCGCTGACCTGGGCTGGCGGAACGGGAGGCGGGACCGCCGCGAGTTCACCGGCCCCGACCCCGCCACCGCCCTGCGGAGGCGCGAGGCCTTCCTGGCCGCGAAGCGCGACGGGTTCACGATGCCGAAGGGCCGCCCGCCATATGTCAGCGAGTGGATGCTGCACTGGCTGCACAACATCGCCAGGCCCGCGGTGGAGGCCACCACGTGGGAGGGCTCCTACCGGCAGAAGGTCACCGAGCTTATCTGCCCCTACTTCGAGCGGGTGCCGCTGCCGGACCTGGATGAGGAGAAGGTCGAGGCCTGGCACCGCCAGCTCGAGCGGAAGATCAGCGATCGCACCGGGAAGCCGCTATCGGCGTCGACGATCGGCCAGGCGCACCGGATCTTCTCCCGCGGCCTGAAGGTGGCCGTCACGCGCGGCAAGATGCCCCGCAACCCGTGCTCCAACGTCACCCCGCCACGCGTGCCCGAGCCTGAGGGCGAGCCGCCCACGGCGGAGGAGACCGCGGCGATACTCGCCCGCTGCGAGACCTGGCCGGGCGGGGCGCGCTGGGTGCTCGCCATCACGACCGGGCTGCGGCAGGGCGAGGCGCTCGCGCTGGAATGGCGGGACGTGAAACTCACCCGCCCGGCATCGGTGCGGGTACGGATGTCAGCGGCGATGGTCCGCGGCCAGGGGCGCATAGTCAAGCCGCCGAAGTCCGAGAGCAGCAAGCGCAGCATCCCGCTGCCGCAGCTCGCCGCCGGGGCGCTGAAGGCTCACCGCGACAAGCTGCCGGGCCTGCCCTCCGGGCTGGTGTTCACCGGGCCGAAGGGCAAGCCCGTCTATCCCGGCGCCGACTGGCAGGACTGGTGCGCCCTCCTCGATGATCTGAAGCTGCCGCACTACCGGGTGCATGACTGCCGCCACGGCTACGCGACGATGCTGCTGGAGCAGGGCACCGACCCGCGGGTGGTCGCCGACTTGCTCGGCCACTCGACGACCGCACTTCTCAAGCGCTACCAGCACGTGCGGCCGGTACTGCACCAGGCTGCGGCCGACGCGCTCGACCGCGCGCTAGGCGGGAAGTCTTGACAGCCAAGGTGACAGCCCACAGCGTGAGCGTATGCACATCTCTGCGCACGATTTCTCTTGCGCGCACGGCTCGCGTCCTGCTAGATTGGCCGACTGCGCACGTGCGCGCACAACAACTGTAGGGACTTTTAATCCGTAGGTTCCGGGTTCGATCCCCGGACGCCCCACCAGGTCAGCGGCTTGCCGACCTGATCAGGAAGGCTCGGTGACAGCCAAGATGACAGCCTACGAGCCGGAAAGGCCCCCCCGGATGAGGTCACTAATCGCAATCACCGCGCTCGCGCTCGCCGCCGGAATCGCCGCCGGCGGCTGCTCGTCCGCCCCCGCCACGACCTACAAGGCCCGCGCCCAGGACTACACGGTCATCAATCCGGCGGACCTGGCGGTGACGATCCGGATCACCAACACCGGCAGCGCGGCCGGCACGCCCGAGTGCACGATCCAGGCATCCGATCCCTCCGGCGCCTACACGGGAACGGACATAGTCACCAAGAAGAGCCCGCTGGCCGCAGGGGCGTCAGTGGTCGCCGTTGACAACCTGACGGTCACGAGCCAGGGCGCCCGGTTCGTTACCAGCGTGACCGTGTCCTGCAAGTGAGAGGGAAGCCGGATGTTTTACCTAGCCACATGCCAGGACTGCGCGCCGGTCCTGCCGCAGCCATTCACTGACGCCGCCGAACGCGCCAAGTGGGCTGAGGCGCATATCGCCGCCACGGGACATCGGGTCGGCTACAGCGAAGGCACGGGCTACGAGGCAGACATGAAAGCTGGCCGGATACCGGGCCGCGCGGCTAAGCGAGACTCCGTCCCCGTCTCGGTGCTGGAGGCCATGGCCAGCGCCTGGGAGGACCAGGCCGAACACGGCGACGGCTCGACAAGCTATGCGGGTGAGCCCAGCGGGCCGAACCACCGGGCGACTCTTGCGGCGTGCGCCCGCATGCTGCGGGAAGCCATCACCCACGGGGGTGCGGGATGAGCGTCCAGCGATACCGGAGCAAGCCGAAGCCGCCAGAGACCGGCGGCATGTTCGTGGCGAAGTACGAGCCGGGGCAGCCGCTCGATGACCTGATCCGGGTGGCGCGCATGACGGGCAGCGACGCGGAGGTAGCCGAGGCGCCGCTGCCGTCGGGCACGGTGCTGGTGGCGCGCTGGCGCCGCTACTTCGATGAGCACCCGTCGGAGATTGAGTATGAGGTGATCGCCGCCGGGGACTACCTGACCTACAGCGAGGGCTACGGCAGCCTGGACAGCGCCGATGACGCGGAACTGCGCCAGTGGTACGAGCCGGCTAGCTGAGGTTCAGCGCTCCCAGGTGTAGCCGCCGCCCCGCAGGCGCCTCAGCGGCGGCTCGCCGTGCTCGGCGATCGACGCGGCAACAGCCCGCTCGGCCCACGCCGGGCGCGGCGACCGGTAACGGTAGGGCGCGGCGACGGGCAGCCCGTTGCGGACAGGCCGGGCGACCGGCTTCCGCTCATTCGGGTGATCGACCGTCACCGCGGCGGCGCGCAGCAGCCGTTCGCGAAGCTCCACGGGCGGAATCCTAGCGCTAGGATCAGCCGCAGTGCCTGACCCGGCAGCGCAAGCTGCGGCACTGTGCTCAGGGAAGCGGCGCCACCGGCTTCGGGTAGCTGGCCGCTTCCCATCAGATCGCCCGCTTATCCCTCACGAACGTGCCGAGCCCCGGGACTCCCGTCAGCAGGCCCTCTTCCTTCAGCGCGTCGAGCGCCTTCCTGACGGTGCCCTCGGCCAGGTCGTGCTCGGCGGCCAGCCGCGTGATGGACGGCACCGGCATGCCCGGCGGGTACTCCCCCGACTCGATGCGCCGGCGCAGCAGCGCGGCCAGCTGACGCCACACGGGCACCGGGCCGCGCTCTATCACCATGGCCACAGCGTGGCAGGCGATAACGGGTCTGGTCTAGGCATGACGTGTCATGGCGCGCCTTGTCGTAGTGATCTACGCTTGACCTATGGATGACGCGGAACTTGCCGCCCTGCGGGCCAGGCACAGCCAGTGGGAGATCACCGCGGATGAGGATGGCTGTCTCGTGGCCGAGCGCGGCGGGTGGCAGATCCTCGACGGCGATGCCGCGGCGCTCGAGCGGCGCATCGCCGAGCATGAGAAGGGCGGGACGTGGCGGTGAGCGCGGCCAGGTGGACGGGGCGGCTCGCCCTGGCCGGGGTCAGCGGCATCGCCGCGGTCGCGTCCTACTTCCACGCCCTCGCTGTCGTCCGCGCTGCGGGCGGCACGCCCCCGGTGGCTTACCTTGTCCCGTTCCTGGCCGACCTGGTTATCCTCGGCGCGTCCGCGGGGCTGCTCGACGCATCGAGGCGGGGGCAGGGCCGGCCGGTGCTGGCCACCCTGGCGCTGGTGGCCGGCATCGGCGTGACGCTCGCGATGAACATCGCCGCCGGGTGGCCGCACGGGGTGGCAGGCGCGCTGGTAGCGGGCTGGCCGGCGCTCGCGTTCATCCTGGCGCTGGAGTCCCTCGCGGGGCTGCTGCGCGGCGGCCGGAATAACCGTGCACTTAATCCCTTCACGGGCCAGGGTGAGCCAGGCGAGCCGCTGTCAACCGATGAGGCGCTGCGGCTGCTGCTGGCCACCGGTTCGCGCCGCGTGCTGGCGGAGGCGCTGAGCGTGCCGAAGAGCCGCGTCGACTCATGGGCAGCCAGGTCAGCGGAAGCGGCCGGGCTGGCTGAGGCCGTGCCGCTGAACGGGCGGGCGCCGGATGGCTGACGACCCGCTGATGCTGCCGGCCGTGCCAGCCGATGTGTCGTACGAGGTGGAGCTGGATGACCCGCCCGATACGCGGCCGGTCCTGGTCGATCCTGCGCCGCCGCCGGCTGAACTGAGGCCGGTCATCCCGCCGCAGCTGCGCGCTGCGGTTGCCAGGGCTGCCGGGCGGAACCTGCACCGCGCCAAGTATCACGGCTTCCGGTCAGGGTGGTACCTGCTGCAGGCACTGGCGTGGGCGATCGTCGGCGTGCTGCGGCTCGGAGCGCGTCACGCGGGCTGGTGGTCGGTGCGGGACGCGCGCCGGCTGGAGGCGCAGCTGGCAGTCAGCGGCGACGACAAGGGCTGGCACAAGGTGCACGAGCAGGTCCGCGAGACGGCCCGCATCCGCGGCTGGATCAGCCTCGCCGGCGCAGTGGCGCTCCTCATTGCGGGCTCATTGCTGTATCACTTCGGCCGGTGGTGGGCGTGGGCGCTGCTAGCAATATTTGTAGTCCCGGTGCTGGCCAGGATCGGGCGACCGGCGGATAAGCCGATCATCCGGCCTGCGGTGGTGACGCCGCGTTTCCGCAGGCTGAACGCCGACATCGTATTGCGCGCCTATTACGCGGCCGGGCTCGGCCACCCGGACAAGGCAGGCATGCAGGTGACGTTCGGGTCCACGATGGCCCGCGACGGCGAGGGCACCCGCGTGCTGGTGGACCTGCCGTACGGCAAGGGCCTGGATGACGCCGTCAAGGCGAAGCCGGGCATCGCCAGCGGCCTGGACGTGACCGAGTCGCAGGTGTTCATCCGCCGCGACCCGACCAGTCACCGCAGGCACACCCTGTGGGTGGCGGATCGCGACCCGCTCGCCGTGCCCGTCGGCCGCACGCCGCTGCTCGCCTGCCGGGCGACGGATATCTGGCGTCCCGCACCGCTCGGGCTCGATGAGCGGGGAACGCTGGTCACGGTGCCGCTGATGTGGAACAGCGTGCTCGTCGGCGCCCTGCCGCGGCAGGGAAAGACGTTCTCGGCGCGGCTCCTCGCCCTGTACGCGGCGCTGGACCCTTACGTGCAGATGTCCGTGTTCGACGCCAAGGGCAGCCCGGACTGGCGGAAGTTCGCGCTGGTCGCGGACTCCTGCGCGTTCGGTCTCACGCCGACGCGGGACGGCATCCCTGCCGAGATCCTGGCCGGAACCCTGACCGGCATCAGGGACGACGTGCAGCAGCGTTACCAGCGGCTCTCGGAACTGCCGCTGTCCGTTTGCCCAGAGGGAAAGCTGACCAGGGACATTGCCCGCGACCCGCGCTACGGCATGCCGGTGCGGCTGATCGTGCTCGAGGAATTCCAGGAGTATTACGACCTCGGCACTGATCTCGCCAAGGAGATCGCGCAGATGATCACGTTCCTGGTGAAGGTGGCGCCGGGAGCCGGGGTGATCGTGCTCGCCTCGACGCAGAAACCGTCCGGCATCGGCGGCGGCGGCATCGTGGCGACGCAGTTCACGTCGGCGCGGGACCAGTTCCAGGTGCGGTTCAGCCTGCGGACGAGCTCGTACACGGTGAGCGACATGGTGCTGGGCCAGGGCGCCTACAGCGAGGGCCTGGATTCGTCGGCGCTGCTGCCGCAGTACAAGGGCGTCGGCATCCTCCGCGGCGCGACCGACGCCAGCCCGACAGTGCGCACCTTCCTCGCCGACGGGCAGGACGCCGAGAAGATCCTGACCGCCGCGCGGGCGCTGCGGGAACGCGCCGGGACGCTCAGCGGCATGGCGGCGGGCGACGAGGTCACCCGGCAGGCGCGCGACGTGCTGGCCGACGTTCTGGCGGTATTCGCAGGCGAGCCGGGCCTGCACTGGCAGGCGGTCGCCGAGCGGCTCGCGCTCCGGTTCCCTGACCGGTGGGCTGACGCCAGCGCCGATGCCGTCTCGGCTCAGTGCCGGTCGCTCGGCGTCGAGTCCGTCGATGTCAAGTCGGCGGGTCGTACGCGGATGGGATGCAGGCGCCGGGATGTCGAAACGGCGGCCCGGCAATGACCGGCGCGCCGGGCCACGACCTCCGACTGCGCAGGTCAGGGCAGCCCCTCAGGTCGGAGTGGTCGTACCATGCACGGGTTGTGCCAGGTCACGGGCGGTCGTGCGGCCACGACCCGGGTCGTGGCTAGTGCGCGGCCTGGCCGACGCCGGGCTTGTGCTGGCGATCGCCGTCCTATGGCTGGCGCGGCTGTGGCTGTGGCCGTTCGGGCCGTGCCGGTGGTGCAGGGGCAGGAAAACGAACCCGGGCAGCACGCGGCGGCGGTTCGGTTCCTGTCCCCGGTGCAAGGGGTCGGGCATGCGGGTGAGGTTCGGCGCGCGGATGGTCCGCCGCGCCATCCGACGAAAGGAAAAGTGATGATCACCATCAGCGGCGCGAGCGATGACCTTGTCGAGGTCACCGGCTGCGAAGGCGCGGACGAGTTCAGCGCCGACAACTGGCACGCCAGCCTGATCGGTCCCGGCGGGCCGCGCGAGCAGATGCGCGTGTCGTGCTGGTACAGCGACGACGGCTGCTGGCAGGTCGGCGTCGGCCAGGTTGACGAGGAGATCCCCCTGCCGCCCTGGCCGATCACGATTACCCAGGCCCCGGCGATGAACCCGGATAACCCCGGCTACAGCGCGCTGCTGAGCATCGACGCGCCCGCCGGGACGCGCCTGGACAACATCTGGCCGAAGGCGGCGGTCTGAGCGATGTGCGAGACGAAGAGCACGGGCGTCATGCCCGGTTTCCTGATCGGCCGCGCCCAGAAGGCTGCGCAGCCCTGCCAGTGCCATCAGCCGGCGCCGCGCCGCACGGCGACTCAGCGGGCGCAGACGGTCCTCGCCGGGGTCGGCGTCGTGGTGGCGATGGCGGCGGCGAACTTCCTCGAGCATGCCCTGCTGTGGGTGCTGCTGGCCGTGTTCTGC
>Ga0209240_1000248_pt1 | contig 22297 bp, 27 predicted proteins | sample GraSoi_2013_80cm_FD_185828 | JGI IMG/M metagenome (GOLD analysis project Ga0209240, IMG submission 185828) | Grasslands soil microbial communities from the Angelo Coastal Reserve, California, USA - Sample 9_17_2013_80cm (SPAdes) (version 2) | ecosystem: Environmental > Terrestrial > Soil >...
AAATCCGGCGCGATTCAGTCAAAGGGCATTAAGTGCGTCTTCGGCGCGCCGAGATTTTCGCCCCACCGGGTCCTGGGCGGGTCCTGGGTCAAGGTAGCCTCCGAACCTTCGGATGAGCGGGAGCTCGTCCCTGCCGCTTCGAAAAAGACCTTTTGCGCATGGGGAAACTTGTTTAAATGTACCTAAGCTTTCTGATCACGGAGACAATATGGCAATACTCGACCGCTTTTTCGGACCGGACCGCGACCAAATTTGGGAAAAGCTTGCTGATGAAGTGGGCGGAAATTTCTATGACGGCGGTTTCTGGCTCGGAGAAAGTAAAGTGCGAGCTAAGGTAGGAGACTGGATCGTCACCTTAGACACTTACAAAGATCACCGTAACGTCACTTACACTCGGATGCGGGCTCCCTTTGTAAACAAAGACGGGTTTATTTTTACGGTCTATAGAGTGGGCAGTTTCGAAGATCAACACGCGGCTGACGACTCGGATCTACAATTGGGGGTTACCGAGTTCGACGACGCTTTTGTGATCAAGAGCAACAATCTCGATCAAGCCAAGAAACTGTTCTCTGACGAAAAGATCCGGAGCTTACTGTCCGACGAACCGGAGGTGTTCTTTAATGCCAGTAAACATAGCGGCTGGTATTCGGCTGATTTCCCAGAAGGGGTCGGGGAATTGCTTTTCCAGGCTCGCGGTGAAATTAAAAACCTTGCGCGGCTAAAACATCTGTATGAACTGTTTGGCCAAACGCTGGATCGGCTGTGCCAGATCGGATCGGCCACCCGCGGTAAGACCGGCGTTATTATCTAAAAGTTAAAAGCCAATCACTCCCCAGATTAACATGCGTCGTATCCTTACGCTTGCTTGCGTTATGGCCGGTTTTACTGGCTTGGCTCCGGAAGTTAGAGCGGCCATCTGGAAATCGAACGATTACTATTGCCAGATCAATCTCCCGGACGGCACCTACGTGCAGCCCTGGTATACCATGTCACCGGCCAACGAGAGCGGGGTACTGACCGGAGCACGACGTCAAGATTATGAAACGATTGTGTATCTGGGCGTCGTCGACGAAAAGAGTAACCCTCATTTCGTACTCGATGAAAAAAGCATTGAAGAACTCGATAAATCATTCTTCGGCCGTGGACTAGGCTTTCTTGACGCGACCCAGAAGATCTCGCTGCGCGGCCTGAATGGCTATCGACTGATCGGAAGACACCGGTTCAATGGGCGCAATTACGCCATGGTAGTCGATATGTTTTTCGACCACGGACTCGTGTATCAGGTTGCCGGGTTATCCGAGTACTATAATAACGCGCTACAAGACGACGACGTGCGCGGATTCATGCAGAGCTTCCGCATTCTTCAGTAGCAGATGAGCGGGAGCTCATCCCTACCGCAAGGCTGCTTTCAGATCCTCCACGAACTCACTCACGTCCTCTTCGGTTGTATCCCAGGAGCACATCAATCGCGCGGCTCGGTCCGGGCCTACGTCATTGTAAAATCGCCAGCCTCGTTCATGGAGTTTGTCTACGGCAGCATCGGAAATCTTGGCAAAGACCGCATTTCCTTCCCTTGGATAAAGGATCTCGACTTCGGTTAAGGCGAGAAGCCCTTTCTCTAGCCGTGCTGCCATCAGGTTAGCGTGCCTGGCTCGATCAAGCCATCGACCATCTTTCAGATACCCAAGCCACGGCGCAGATAGAAACCGCATCTTTGAGGCGAGCTGGCCGCTTTGTTTTAATCGATATTCAAAGGCGGCGGCCGCAGCAGGATCGAAGAAGACAATCGCTTCCCCGAAGCCGAGCCCGTTCTTGGTGCCACCAAGACTCAGAACATCCACTCCGGCTCGCCAGGTCAATTCCGCGGGGGAACAACCGATCGACGCGACGGCGTTACCGAATCGTGCTCCATCGACATGCACAATCATTTCGAATCGTTTCGCGATATCGGCAATCTTGCGGATTTCATCCGGACGATAAACGGTGCCCAGTTCGGTAAGATTCGTCAAAGACACGGCGCGGGGTAAAGAACCATGAACGGGGCGCTGGGAGGTAATGATCTGAAACATGGTATCCGGATCGATCTTGCCGTTGGGCCCGCTCACCGGCAGCGCTTTAGCGCCATGCACAAAGTGACTCAAGGCGTTGCACTCGTCCGTTTCCAAATGAGAATGCTCATGCGCGATGACAGCGTGATAGCTCTGCAGGAAGGCGCTCAGGGCCAAGCAATTCGCGCTCGTGCCATTCGATACAAAGTACACGCCACATTCCTTCTCGAAAATCTCGCTCACCCCCGCTTGTGCGCGTTCGGTATAATCATCATGCCCATAACCGACGACATGCCCCTGGTTCGCCTCGGTGAGAGCCGCGAGCACTTCAGGCGAGATCCCGGCATTGTTGTCACTGGCGAAATGGCGAGGTCGTTGAGTCATGCAGTATAGGAGTTCAGGAGTTCAAGGAGTTCAAGGAGTTCAGGAGGCAGCAACCAAAACGCTGAGGATCTCAGATCCCGGTCACAGAAGCTTTTCGCTTGCGTTTGCGTGATCCTTCCACCCTGAACTCCTGAACTCCTGAACTCCTGAACTCCTGAACTCCTGAACTCCTGAACTCCTGAACTCCTGAACTCCTGAACTCCTTGTACTCCTCGTACTCCTTCTTTTTTCCAAACCATTTGTGAGCGACCCAGGCTCATGTACGGTTCTGCGGATCAGATGAAGGTTGAGAACCTGCGCAGTCCCTACGTAAAAACCGGTGGTCTTTACTATTTCGCTCGTATGATCGACAAGGTCCGGCTACATGCGGCCAGCCGCTTGCCCGGCGATTATCAGAAAGTGCTGGGCTTGGGCTTCGACGGGAGAAGTTGTCGTTTCCTTCGGGTCGACTACCAAGAGTTTACCGAACGCGTTCTCCAAGGGGGGACCGACGAGGAACTGTTGCAATGGTGCTTTACGCATGGACGCACCCCGACCGACGAAGAGATCTCGATGTGGAACGATTGGGTACGCAAAAAAGGGTGGCGAGATGAGACCTCGGCTCGTTTGAAGCAACGATTGCAAGAAAGCGGTTTTCAGGATCGTACTGACATTGAAACTATGTTCGATTACCTCGACTTGGATGAAGGTCGCGATCCACGTCAGCGCAATTGGGGTCACAACGGAGAGTTCTAATGGAAGAAGAAATGATTTTGGTGGTTCGGCGAGCGCTCTTTGATTCGCTCGGGGCATTTCAGGGTTTCTCAGCGCATGTGGATCGTTACCTTCCGTCGCTCCTAGATCGAGAAAATAACTTTTTCGTCGCGCGTTCCTCGGCTGAGACTGATCCCAGCTTAAAACAGATCATCCCTTACGCTTTGATCGTGGCCGACGGTCAAATCTTACGGTATCGCCGCGGTAAGAGCTCCGGGGAACAACGATTGGTGGCTAAGTATTCCATCGGTATCGGCGGCCATATGAACGATCAGGATGAAGGCCTGTTCGCCCTGGATCACCAGGCATACCTGGCCGGCGTCCAACGCGAGATCGATGAAGAAATCCAGATCGCCGGGCCGCGATCGCATCGGATCGTGGGTTTGATCAACGACGATTCGACGGAGGTTGGACAAGTGCACTTAGGAGTGGTCCATGTCGTAGAGCTGGATGCCCCTCAAGCCACGAAGCGCGAAAGCGCGATTACACAGGTGGAATTCCTCACGCCGAGCCAGCTACAGGCCGACCGTGAGTTGCTCGAGGGTTGGTCGCAGATTTGTCTGGATCACCTGGGGGAGATTCTTGGGGACTAGCAGCGCCCAGAGTACCCCACCTACCTCTACACGCCTCACCTCGCTGCGTTCCACCTCGTACCAGACAAAAATTGAATCAACCGCTCGCTCTTGGGCCGCTCTAACACTTCCTCCGGCGGACCTTGTTCTTCGATCTTCCCCTGAGACAAAAACACGACCCGATCAGAAACATGCCGCGCGAAGTTGATCTCGTGCGTCACGATGAGCATCGTCCGACCCTCATTTGCCAATGCCTGGATTGCCTTTAAGACCTCACCGACGAGCTCCGGATCCAATGCGGAAGTCGGTTCATCGAATAACATTACCTCCGGATCCATCGTAAGAGCTCGAGCGATGGCAACGCGTTGCTGTTGGCCGCCGGAAAGTTGCGAGGGGTATTTGGTTTCCACCTCACTGCTCAGGCCTACCTTAGCCAAATTTGCGCGTGCTTTAGCGATGGCTTCCGGTTTGGGAACCTTTTTCACATGGACCGGCGCCTCGATGATGTTTTGCAACGCCGTCAGGTGAGACCAGAGATTAAAGCTTTGAAACACCATCGCTACTTTTGTCCGAAGCTGTTGCAACGCTCGCCGGTTTTCTGCTCGTAGCATTCCATGTTTGCCCGGTCGGAGTTTAATCTCCTGATCATCTAACCAGATCGCCCCTTGATTTGGCTGTTCCAATAGGTTGATGCAACGCAAGAACGTGCTTTTGCCGGACCCACTGGATCCCAGAATGCTGATCACCTCACCCGGACGAGCGGCCAAGCTAACTCCTTTCAGCACCGGTGTCGCTCCATAAGACTTATGGATATTTTCAACCGCCAATTTGTTCATGAACGAACTCGGGTGAACCTCATGTCGTCGACAGATGCTTAAGCCATTTCTGTTCCGCTTTTCGGAACAACCAAATAAAAGTCATCGATAGACAAGCATAAAGAACCGCAGCAATGCCAAAGGCAGGAAACGGCAGGTAGTAGTCGGCGTAGGCATCGCGAGCGACCTTGAGAATGTCCGGGACGGTCGCGGTAGAAGCCAGACTGGTGGCATGTAACATTAGAATGACTTCGTTACTATAAGCCGGTAAAGCCCGGCGCAAAGCAGACGGCAAAACAATCCGGAGATATAAGCTGATCCCTGCTAAACCGAGAGAACGAGCTGCTTCCACTTCGCCACGAGGGGTGGCTTTAACCGCGCCGGTTAGTAATTCTGTAGTGTACGCGCAGGTGTTTACGGCGAAGGCGAGAATGGTGCAATTTAGCGCATCTTTGAAGAAAGAGCCGAGACCGGGCGTGTTCCTAACAAAATCGAGCCCATAAATAGCGGAATAAATTATCAGTAACTGAATGTAAAGCGGTGTTCCTCGGAACACGAAAGTAAAGAGCCAGATAGGCCAACGAATCCACGAAGGTCCGGCTGCTCTGGCCACCGACAGGGGTAAGGCAAGAGCGAACCCTATCACACAGGAAGCGACCGTTAACCATAAGGTCATCGCTAAACCAGAGATATGGTTCGGCGAACCCCACAGGAACGGCTGCCAATACTGTTTGATCAGGTCAATCATCGAGCCATTCGCTCGAATCCAGCAGCGTAACGTTTTTCGAGATAAGCAAACACAAAGTTAGAAACAGTCGTCAACACCAGATAGAGCAGGGCAGCCATCAACAGATAAAAAAGGACGTGCGCACCACCCGGCCAACTCGAGCCCTTGATGGCTGCCTGTGCGGCATAAATGACTTCGTGAAGACCGATAATTGAAACCAGAGCGGTGGCTTTGAGAATCACTTGCCAATTGTTGCTGATACCAGGCAGCGCAAACCGCATCATCTGCGGAAACAAGATTCGCGAAAAAGCTTGCCAGCGATTCAAACCGAACGCCGCGGCAGCTTCCAACTGGCCTCGAGGAACTGCTTTCACCGCACCCCGAATCGTCTCGGTAAAATAAGCGCCGTAAATAAAGCCTATGACAGAGACGCCCGCGAGAAACGGATCGATTTCAATCTGTGGCTGGCCCAATAGGTCGGTGATTGCGTTTACCCAGTTTTGGACGCTGTAATACAGAAGGAGCATGAGCACCAGATCCGGCACGGCGCGGATCAGAGTCGTATATGCCGACCCGACCATTGCTAACCAACGATTCGGAGAGAGCTTGGCGGCTGCACCGATGAGCCCCAGAACGAAAGCAATCAGAAGAGAAACCGTAGCGAGCTCGATAGTGACGACAGTCCCGACGAGAAGCTGTTGCAGGTATCCGTTCACTTGGGAGCTACATCAAAATCGAAATACTTCTTCTCGAGCGCTTGGTACGTCCCATCCTGATGAATCGCTTGCAGTGCCTGGTTCAACGCGGTTTTCAAGTCTTGATCGGATTTCCGCAAGCCGATGGCCGCTCCCTTCCCCATGATTTCGTCATCGACCACCTCTGGACCGGCGAAAGCAAATCCGTCGCCTTGCGGGCTCTTCAAGAAACCTTGTTGCGCCTGGATTTCATCCTGCAGAGCGGCATCTAGCCTGCCCGATCTAAGATCGGCATAGACCTGATCCTGGTTCTGATAGGAGACTAGGTTCACTCCCTTCGGTTCCCAATAAGTCTTAGCATAGGTTTCTTGAACAGTTCCCTGCTCGACTCCAACTGACTTTCCTTTTAGAGACTCGGGAGTCGGCAACAGGCTTGAGCCGGCTTTTGCCACCATTCTGGTTGGCGTCGCGAAAAGAATATCGGTGAAATCAATTTGTCGCTTCCTTTTCTCTGTAACCGCTAACGACGAAAGAATGCCGTCGATCTTGCGTGCTTGCAGGGCCGGAATCATGCCATCGAAATCGTTCTCTACCCAAACAGACTTAGCGCCTATCTTCGCGCATAGCGCATTGCCCAAGTCGATATCGAATCCGACCAACTCGCCGCTCGGCGCTTTCGATTCGAATGGCGCATAGCTAGCATCCACACCGAATCGAACGGTTTTCCAATCTTTTGCCCAGACGGGCGAATACCAAGAGACAAGCAGGAGAAGGAACCAGAGGAAGCGCTTTTTCATCAAATCAGCCAGAAACCCGGCAACGCCGAACTATTTATACTACGAGCGCCGACTGCAAGGAGAATGATCCGGCGGCCGCCGGAACAGATGACAGATGACAAGTAGCAGCATCTTTTCGCCTCAAACCGTCCCAGAGCCTCAATCTGTCATTTGTCATCTGTCATCGGTCATTCTAGTGAGCTTCAGGCGAATTAGACGAGTTCCTCCCGATAGGGCATGCCGTCCTGAGCTCCAGGACGGGTTGTTGCTAAGGAAGCCGCCCGGACCGCTCGCTGCACGGCTTGTTCGAGGTTGAGTCCTTCTGCGATACTGACACCTAGCCACCCCACGAAGCAATCTCCGGCACCGGTAGTATCAACAGGCACGACCTTACTTGCGGGCACCGATCCATGTTTTCCTTCGGCAAAACTGGCATACTTGGCGCCGGCAGCACCTAGTGTGACGACGACGGCCCGGCAGCCTTGCTTTTCGAACCACCGGATCGCCTGCTCGATATCTTCTTCTCCGCTCAGGCTGCGTGCCTCGTGTTCGTTCACTACCAAAATGTGTACCCGTTCGTAGACCACCGTGGACAACGGCCGTGCCGGGGCTGGATTTAAAATGAAAGGTTTGCCCGTTTGATGGCAGATCTGTGCGACGGCGTCGATCGCCTCGTCCCTGATCTCCAGTTGAGAAATCACTACATCGGCGGTTTCGAAGGAGGAACGGGCCCCCGAAATCATAGCCGGGTCGACCGATTCATTCGCGGATTTGGCCACAGCGATCAGGTTATCTCGCGTAACTCCATCGACGAGAATTAGGGCGACACCGCTCGGTGCTTCGGTCACCCGCTGGAAGCGATCTACTCGGATGCCCTCTTTCGCGAGGCGTTCTCGAGCCGCGTCGCCGAAACTGTCCGCTCCGTAAGCCCCAAGGAAAGTGACATCTCCGCCCGCTCGGGCCGCAGCCACTGCTTGGTTGGCTCCTTTACCGCCCCCGAACATTTTGAACTCTCCTCCCAACACTGTCTCTCCCGGCTTCGGTAAACGCTCACAAAAGACAACCAGGTCAGTATTAGAAGAGCCAACAACGAGTATACGAGCTTTCCGGGATCCGATTGGGGATGACATGGTTTGGCATACAGAAACCGTTTATAAGAGATTCTCCAGCAAATGATTCGGTATGCTCGCCATGAAATGGCGCAACAGAATAGCCCATGGCTTCAGCCCTGGGAAACCACCAACCTCATGTTCAAGAACCAACCCTGAAAATAGGATGGGATCTGCCCGACCTGCTTCTACTTTTCGACTAATTCCAGGCGTCTTGTACGCCGGCACTCGCGAATCTTTTCCATGTTCGCGGACGACCAATGACACATGTCTTTTAAGATACCGCGAAGCGATTGCCCAAGCTCGGTTACTTCATATTCTACGCGCGGCGGCACCGTCGGAAAAACGGTCCGCTTGACCAAGCCGTTATCCTCTAGATCCCGAAGTTGCTCTACAAATACCTTCTGCGTGATGGGCGGAATACTCTTCCGCAGCTCGCCTGACCGGCGCGGTCCTTGGATGAGTTCCCAAAGTATAAAAACTTTCCAACGGCCTCCTAACATGTCCATGAACTCTTCGATGGGACAGGCTTCGGTACGATTCCTGGGAGTAGCCATAGGGAACTGGTTAGTGCCTAAGTAACGAAAAAGTGCTGTCTTGTCGACCTCCAGCCGCCGTTTACAGTAACGGCGCCCAAGGTTGATCCCTAACTAACCCCCAAAGTCTTTTGCGTTTCTATGTCCATCGAGGAGAACAAGACGTTCGTTCGGCGACATTTCGAGGAATTCGTAAACCAGAAAAACCTCGAAGTCGCAGACCGTAACTTTGCCAGCGGTTACCGTGAACACGGAACCGATGCCCCAGCCGGCACTCCTCCAGGCCCAGATGGACCGAAGAAGTATCTGGCGGCTGCGTTTAAACGATATTCAGACCTTCGAGTTGTGATTGAAGATATCATCGCCGAGGGAGACAAAGTCGCTGTCCGGAACCGTTGGCAAGCAACGGACGCGCAAACCGGCTCGGCCATCGAATTCACCGGGATCGTTATCTGGCGGATCGCCGCCGGGAAACTGGCAGAACGCTGGGCTTATTTGCAGGCTCCTTACCCCATCCACTGACTAATGTTAGCTCCACAAACTGAACTACTATGATTCTTATAAGCGGTTCCCCAGGAAATATCGGCACTCCGTTAGCTCAACAGCTCCTTGAACAAGGCGAGCAGATTCGCCTCATAGTTCGCGATCCCAAGAAAGCGGATCAAGTCGTCGCGGATCTCCAATCTCGCGGCGCGGAAGTTGTACAAGGCGATTTCAGCGACCCAGGATCATTGGCACATTGTTTTACGGGAGTTGAATCTGCCTTTTTGCTGGTGCCGGTCGCATTAGAAACTACCGAATGGAAAGGCAATTTTGTACGGGCTGCTAAGCAGAACGCCGTGGGACGCGTCGTTAATTTGTCGGTCTCCGGCGCGAGTTCGAATTCGCCGATTGGTCTGTTTCGCTGGCACTGGGAAGCGGAGCAAATCCTGGAATCCTCCGGAATGGCGTGGACTCATCTCCAACCGACTGACCTCGCCCGTTATAATATCCGCTCGATATTGCCAACGGTACAGGCGCAAGGCGCCTTTTACTCAACCATCGGCGAAGGCAAGGTTGCTATGGTCGATGAGGAAGATGTAGCCGAATTCGCTTCCAAGATCCTCACCGAGGACGGTCACGAGGGTAAGAAATATGTGCTGACTGGACCCAAAGCGGTCAGTTATCCGGCAATGGCCGACGCCCTAGCCAGCAAACTCGGTAAGCCGGTGAAGTATATTGATATCGATCCGGCCCAAGCCAAGCAGGCCATGATTGCCGCGGGCATGCCAGACTGGGTTGCTGATTTCGTTAATGGCCTGCGTGAGCTGGAGAAGAGCGGCGGTGCCAGCGGACCAACCCAGGACATTCAGAAGCTGCTTGGGCGGCAGCCGCGTGCGTTGGAGGAGAGCATCGATGCGCTTCTCGGGTAGGGATGAGAAACGTGATTCGTGATTGTCGATCCTACCGAAGCCTAAGGAGACATCCAAGACGACCGCGACATATTTATTTCGTGAGTCGGAAATGTTCCATTCGGGCGCCCCTTCAGGGCGCTTCTCCTATTTGGCCTATACCCAGGGCTAAAGCCAGGCTAAAGCCCTGGGCTATTCTGTGTTGCCATTTCATGGCAAAGGCCTGTCCGGCCGGTACGTCCCACCAATCACCTACCGCCCCTACTGCGGCATGGCGTGCGCCGGAACTCCGCCCGTCTCCGGCGCGGGACGCGTTCGCGCTCGGATTCCGCGCCAATATTTCAGGGGCAGGAGACCGATACCCATGATGACGAGCTGGCTGGCGACAAAGGCTAGTAGCGGACCGAATGCCTGATCCATGAATCCGTACGAATGAAGACCGACGCCCAGCATGTTCACCCCGAACCAGGAAAGACTGCCGATGACATTCCCAAACACGGCCAATACGGCAACGCCGCGTTCCCGGGCAAAGCCGCCCCAGCGGGCATGAAGAATGATCGCGTTCCAAAGGACCACTAAGAGCGCGCCGTTTTCTTTTGGATCCCAGCCCCAAAACCGGCCCCAAGACTGGTCCGCCCAGATGCCGCCGAGAACCGTTGCCACCAAACTGAAAAGCGTGGCAAAGCAGACAACGCCGTAGGTCATCCGGCCCAATGTCTTCGCCGTGTTCTCGTCAAACGAAGTCGTGAACACGCCGCGAAAGATGTAGATGATTCCAATCAGGCCGGCGAGAAAAACGGCCGAATAGCCGAGAACTTCACCAACCACATGGGTCGCTAACCACGCATTGGTGTCGAGCACGGCCCTTAGCATTTCCATTGTGTCGCCATCAAACTGCAGGTTCTGGGCGATTAAGAGCGTGGTGAAACCGATGACCGCGCCGCACACGCTCCCAATTCCGTTTCGATAAATTCCTTCCAGGACTAAACAGAAGAGCACCGTGGCCCAACCCACGAAAATGGCAGAGCTATAAAGGTTGGTTACAGGCGGCCGGGCCTGAATGTACATCCGCAGGACCAAACCCACGGTATGAATCACGAAGGCAAACCCGAGCAACAGCAGCGCCGCTCGGCCCAGCGTCTTCGGCCACACTAGCCAGGAAAAAACCGCTGACAGAAATACAACCAAATAGAGGACCAGCGATTGGTAGAACGGTTGGGCAGCGTTGAAGAAGTATTCTAAAGTGGGCCGGCTGAGTTCCGGACTGAAATTCTGACGCAAATATTGCTGATACTCATTCAGAGTCTGATTAAAGCTGGACCCATCTCCGTTGCGATAGGCCGTAACCATTCGGCCGTAGAGCGTTACCGGATACGGTATTTGACCACTCCCAATCGCAGCCAACAACGCTTCTGATACCGGAGACCATCGATCACTTTCCGTCTTACCCGTGGGATTCGGAATCGCGTACGCATATTTAGCCTGGCTCAGGCTTTGGTATCTGTGGGTGAAAAGTAGGATTCGTTGAAAAGCCTCATCATCGAACTGCTTGCCGGCATCGCGGTTCCGAACCGCATCCAAGCCGGGTTGAATTGCTTGTTGAAAGACCTGCAATTCTCTGCCGAAGTCAGGAGAGTCCTGCGGTTGAATCGTGTTCTTAAGCTGGACATACAGCCGCAGTACATCGCGAAGTCGAACGATACCTCGTTGAAAAGCATTTCGGGCATCGGCTTCCGTTTGCGCCGCTTGGCCGGCTTGTTCTTCGATCTGACCAAAGAAAGGTTGAAGATCGTTGAACGAATAGTTCCCGGCTTTGCGCCATCCAAACAGGTCAAGAATATCCGGATTCGTGATCTCAAAGACCTTCGCACTGTCTGCGTGTTCGGGCAGCATCAGAACATCCAACAACCATTGAGTCTGCGATGGCACCTGAGCCGGCTTCTGATTTTCGGCGGCGGCTTCGACCCCGTGATGGTTCATCTGCAGCAGAGAAACCCGCGCCAGCGTGTCCATTGGCATCACTCGCCCACCGGCTAGAACAGGCAATTTCCCGAAGCCGCTTACATCGAATCCGCTGTTCGCCTTTTTCGGGATCATATGGGACACCGCCCATCCCGCGAACACGATGAAAATAATCCAAGGCACGATTCGCTTCATGCTATGACCCGTCTCCTCACAAAGCTGATCAAGTGCATCCCAAACTGGATCACCAGACCGAGCGCCATCATACCGCAAGCGATATACGGCAACAACCGGCTCGGATTTTTCATAACCTGCAGCACGGTGGTTTGATCGTTATTGCCGAAGCCCGCCTGATAAAGAATGAAATCGGAATACCAGAGCGGATGATTCATATAGACAAGCGCTTCCCGATTTTCATGGGCGGAAGGGTCGACCAGCCGCACTTTGCTTGAAAAGTTTTTGGCGATGTCCGTGCCGGCATAACGGTCATGCTTGAATTCTTCCAAGGTGATCGAGAACGGCCGATAATAACGCTTCGGCCGGAACACGATAGCAAACGGACTTTCGCCCACCTTGAATTGAACGGGTTGAGGAAAGCCACTGGAAAGCGACCAGGAACCCACTGCTTTACCATCTTTCAATATGGTCACAGCCGCCGCCGGTTGGTTTCGCTCGTTTTGCTTGTACGTCTTCGGAATAGCAACCGCGACTGCCATGGGTCCCAGCCGCAGATGAGGATAGTTCTGCGAAGGCAGCTGATTCGGGTTGATCAGAGCCGCGTTCTGGAACGACTCATCCACCTGCAATTGCAAGCCGGCGGCCGGCAGAGCCATCGCCTGACCCTTGATCAATCGGCCGGACGGAATACTGATCACCTCATCCGAGTCCGATTTGGATTGATCGATAATGGCTAGCTCGTCGAAATAAGGGCTCTCTGAATAGTTTTTCGTTTGGCCTTGGTCGAGTTGTATCTGGCTCTCTTCTTCGAAAACGCTGGTCACCAGCTGTCCGATCAACAGCAAGATCAACCCTGAGTGCAGAATCAAGATGCCAGACTTTTTCCAGCTGAACTTGAAACGGGCTAAATGGGCCGCGATCAGGTTAGCCAGAAGAACTGCGCCCAGTGTGTAACCACCCGGAAAATAAGGGATCCGGAACTCACTCCCCGGTAGACTGAAGTATAGGAAAAAGCTCTTGAAATAGCGCAGCTGTGCTTCATACACGCCGATCTGCACCTGATCCAGGGTCCCCACAAAAACGATGAACATCGCGCAGGCGAGGCAGACGATCGTCAGTCGTAACGACGCCAATGGCTTGAATACATTCTTCAGGAATTCCGTTATCGGCGCTGGCGCCACTGACGGCGTTCCCGGCGTTGTCCATCTATCGGTCATTTGTCGATTTCACGTTACTCGGGGGAGGTTCTTCCTTCTTCTCTGGCTGACCAGTGGAAGGAAAATGGAACGACCGAACAAAATGTAAAAAATTGTCTTTCTGTGCCTTCAATAAATCAGGCGGCCCGGTCATCTTCACGAACCAGGTTCTGTCGGCTGTTCGCAAGACCGCGCCCAGGATCGCACTGACTTTTTCGGCGCCGGCCGGACTTTGTACATCAACAATGATCGTGGGCACTCCATCAACGGTTTCTTCCTGCCAGGTTTGCGCAAGTTGTTCGCTCTCTAGAGCCGTTTGATGGACCTGTTCGCGCCACCGATTGATGTTCGAGTCCAAGCCACCTGCGTCGCCGGGAAATGCCGTAATCGATACATCCGCCGATTCACCGTTTGTGCCGGCAACTTCAAAGTTGCCCAGGCGCATTTCGCTCAACGCCTTTTCAGTCCAGCTATCGGGTTTAGTCCAACTTGCCGGATTCGTGGGAGGCGGCGGCGCCAGGTTTCCCGAACCGGTCTGCATAGACACCTGGTTATTCTCTTTGGGGACCCGGTAGACAGAGATGTTCTCGTTATTACAGGCGGTGAGGGCCAACGCGAGGAGAACGAGCGAGAACGAGCGGGAACGCCGAGAACGAGGGAGAGCGCCGAAGCCCCTTACTGGTCGCCGGTAAGCGGACGACCAAGATGGGTCCTCGCGGATCAAACTGCCCAAGGCTGAGCGAAACCAATGAAGAAACATCAAATGCCGATCGTGCCCTCTCTTTTAAGCTCGTACGGCAGTGAATTTGCCCATTTTTCGGTGACGATCAAACCAGGAGAGCGGGGGGAGCATATCAAAATGTTCATCGGGGAACGCCGAACCAAGAAAACGCCGATTCGGAGTCGCTTATTAGGACTTCTAATAGTTGACCGGATGTCGCGCAAGCCCCAAGAAAAAACGAGCGGGATCGAGCGAGAACGCCGGGAACGAATCGCAAAATGGCAATGAGGAACGCGGAACAGAGACACCAAAACGTTTAGATAACTCTTGCGAGAATAAAACAACATAGTTATATAATGTAATGATATCTTTGAGGCACCGGACGAAGCACTTCGCGGTCAATGTTTTTGAGCTAATCGATCAAATTCCTCAGACTCCTAAGGGGCTAGTGGTCCAAACACAGCTTGCTAAAGCAGCGTCTTCCGCAGCTGCGAATTATCGCGCTGCCCAGCGAGCACGGTCACGAGCAGAATTCATCTCGAAACTAAGCATCTCTCTTGAAGAGATTGACGAATCCGCCTTCTGGCTAGAATTCTTGCCCGACACACGCCTTGTCCCCTTCGAGAATATCGAGGCCCTGCTACGAGAAGCAGATGAGTTGGCCGCCATTGTGGTTGCCTCGCGAAGAACGGCTCGAAATAACGGCAAGAAATAATCGGTTTATTAACCGGCTCGCTCTCGCCGGCTCGCGGTCGTTCTCGTTCGTTCACGGCGATCCCGCTCGTTCCCGCTCGTTCCTAGGCCAAGATCAACCGGCAGACCAACATCCCCAAAAGGAGCCCCACTCCGACTTCCAACCACGTATGTCGGCGTAGTTGTACTCGCGACCATCCCACCGCCACCGCGAAAAGAATCGCTACCAGCGACAGCCGCGCACTCAGGGGCCACAATGAGCACGCCGTGAGCATTGCAAACCCAGCATGCATCGACGGTTTCAACCACCGGTTAAGAAACCACCCTCCTACGATCAAGATCATTGCCGCCAGACAGCCGCGCGCATAGACAATCGGCTGACCGGTCACGGTGAGAACGAGGGCGGTCAATAGCAAGAACGCGAACCCGACCAAGAAAAGCTGCGGACGATCTTTCCGAGCCGATACATCCAAATCGCTCCACTCGCCGATGCGGACTTTCCGGACGATGTAGAGCGAGGCCGGCAACAGACAGAAAAGAATCACCGTTACCAGGCCAATCACGGACTCAATCGGGCCAAAAAGAAAACTGCCGACCAGAAGCGCGACAATCGGCGAAAAAAGAAACGGATGGCCGGCGATCGAAATCCATTTGGCGACCTGTTCCTTTCGGAGAGCTAGTGCACCGTCTCGCATATAATGATGACACCGCCGCGAGTCAGTTGGCTGTTTTTCAAGGCGCGAGCGACGAGCATATCTTAATCCGATACGTAAGGAGCGAGCAACGCCGAAAAACAGCCAACTGGCCGCGGCCCGAAGGGTTGCGATGAAAATGGGCCGGCGGCTGCGTTGCTCGTCGGTTACGTATCGATTCAGATATGCGCCCTCCTCGCGCCTTGCCGACGGCCCATTTTGATCGCAACGATGTCACCATTATATGCGAGACGGTGCACCGAGCTCCGCCCGGTTTGCATGGGGGTAATCCTTACGACGACCAGTTTGTCTGTGCTGCGGCGGCTCGATGAGCAGCCTCCAGTTGGCGACAGCTGCGGGCAGCCATCCAGAAGAAGCCGCCTAAAATACTAAACACCATGACCAACATGAAAATAACACTAGCCGAAAAACCGAAGCTGATCCCATCCACGCCTCCATTACCGGCAACGCTGGAAGGTTCTTTACAACCTTCACAAGCCATGACCGCAGGCGCGTTCGCCAAAACCGCACCGATCAAGGAAGCGAGGAAAAGCCGCATAGCGTCAACGTCTGCTATTTCGCGCGGTCGCGCAATCCAGAAAGTAACCGCGAATGCACGCGAATAGGGACGCGAATTTTCTCCGGTTGAGCATCGCCGAGCTGCGGCGCGTTCTGAAATGGCATTGCTCCGCTAGGAGCTTAATCTTTATAGCAGCCCGGCCCAAAAACGCGGATAGCTCCGCTAGGAGCGACATCTAAACGGGATGCATGGTGGATAACGTTGATCCTTTGTCACACGTTATGTCGCTCCGACCGCTGCTATAAAGATTTCACTCCTACGGAGCTGTTGCCGATTGTTCGGCACGCAATAGGTTGCCGACATCGACGAAGATCTTCTGAACAACCTCCGGTACGGTGGCGTCGTACACGCCGCGGATTTCACCTTGATGGTCGATCAACACGAAGAGGTTCTGTGGCCGTAGTTCGCCTCGGCATTCGGCGGTCGCTGAACTCCAGGCTTGAAGGAGTTTAGAGGAGTCCGCTTCAGGGAGAGAAACTAGACGCCAGCGATTCGATGCTTCGTAGCGCCGAGCGTAATCTTGCAGGGCGTTCGTCTCCGCCCCAAAAAAGAACGAAACCAAAGTCACTACCTTTGCGCCGTGAAGGTTTTGATCTAGTTCGGCGAACTTACTGTTGAGTAGTTCAGCATCGGCCGGTTTGGTGACATCAACAAAGCCGGCAACCCAGATGGTTCCCGACAGTTCCGCCGTGCCGATTGGCCTCCCAGCTTGGTCGCTGGATTCAAATCTAGGCGCTGCTCCGCATTTTGGTAGCGCCGTCACCGAATGTTGGATCGATCCATTCCAAAAGAAGTACGCTGGAAGAAAAATCACTCCGGCAATCAGGAGAAGAATCGTCGCTCCGATTATCTGTTTCAGGGGTGATCGGGAAACTGGCACTGGAATTTCGAAGGATTCGCCACAGAGGCAGAGAGGACACAACGAAATAGATTGTGGACTTTAGACTGCTACCATGATTTGCAGTCGAAAGGAATGCGAGCCTCAGTAGGGCACTCTAACCCCGGGATCGTCATCGGGAAGGTCGTCTAGGTCCCGCGTAACGAGGAGGTCATTCCGCACCTTAGAGGAAGCGAACACGATGGCGTCGGGCACTTTTAGGCGATACTGTTTTCGAAGCTCGATTGCTCGCCTCGAAACGGCTTCATCCAACTCGATGATTTCGAAAAAGGCGAGGAAGCTCTCGACTCGGTTCTGATCTTCATCATCGTGAACGCCGGTCAACACTTCGATCCAGCTGATGCGTGAGATCGCTACGTGCGAGTACCGGCCAAGCTCCTCATTTGCTTCGACCAGACCGTTCAGCAGGTCGATGACTATGTTCGTATCGAAAACCGCTTTCACGAGCGCTTGTCCCATTCGCCTCGCAGTTTCCGCTGAAAGTCGATCGAATCGATCTTCCGACGTTTCCACGACCCGAACGCTGGGTGATTGCTTAGATCTAATTTTCGATGGGAATGTTGAGGAAGGAACATGGCGATCGCTCGACGCACTGCTTCGGCTCTGGAGACGCCATGTTTTTTGCTGTAGGCATCCAACGCCCGGATCTGTTCATCGGGCAGGTCGACTATCGTCCTCATAGCGATATCGTTCCATGATAACGCGTTTGGGTCAACGTGGCGGGCGGGCGGGGGACAGACCTGGCAATTGCATTGAGTCCTGGCGGCTAAATCCCTAAACTCCACCGACATGTCGGATCTGCCTCCGCCACTTCCTGAATCTACAGGCCAGCCAGAGCAGTCAGAACTCCCTACAGCTGTTCAAGCTATCGACGAGTTCGGAAATCCTTTTGAGATTTCAGATTTCAAAGACGCATCGTTTCTAAACGGACTGTTTATAACGTTAATCGTTGCCCTCATCTTGTCGGAGATGAGTTTTGTCGTGACGACCGTGCTGAAAATCCATGCCCTGGATCTTTACTATTCGGAATTCTCTAAGGTCAGCATTGTTGATCCTAACCATCAGCACGCACGATCAGAACTGGTGACGGCGACCACGGTATCGGGGATCGTCGCCGTTGGCTGCCTCTTCTTTCTGCTGCTTTCAAGCATTTGCATGCTTTGTTGGATGTTCCGCAATTACAAGAATTCCATCGCGTTGGCGCAAAGCAGATTGAAATATTCCGCTGGAGAAGCGACCGCCGGCCTGGCAATTCCGTTCGTCTCTTTGTCCAGGCCCTATTTTGCCGTCGTTGAGATGGTCAAGATTGCGAAGGATCGTATCAACTGGGATTCGCTTGAGACGCCTGTTTATGTCCACCTGTGGTGGTTGTTCAATATTTCCGCGATTGCGGTGGGTTTCATCACGCGCTTCGCCACTATTGCGACGCCTGAACCGGTTCGTTCCTACGCTTGGAATTACGCATTGCTACTTGTCTACGGTCTCGCGGTCTTTAAGAATCTGTTTCTCATCCGAATTGTTTTGGCCATCTGGGAAGGCATGCACCAGCGAGATCAAGTGGAACCAGTCAGCAATCCAGAGCTGCGGAGGATCGATTAGATCCAGGCACAAATTGCCTGCATTTCGGCGACTCGATCGAGTCGCTACCTTCATTGATTCCCTGGGGGGCAAGATCACCTCAACATGAGGTGGCCAAACCCATAAGTCCCATGTGTCCCATTGGTCCCATCTGCCGTTAGTCTCAGCGCTTGGTCGGCGACTCCATCACTGCGGCCGCCTCAACCACAATTCTCGAGGACGAGGACGAGAACGAAACTGCCGTTGCGCTACAGAATATACAGAATCGTGAACAAGAACACCCACACGATATCAACGAAGTGCCAATACAGTCCCACGCACTCGAGAAACCCGTGTTTATGAGGCGTGATCTTTCCGGTCAGTGCGCGGACTAGCGTGACAATCAACAGGATCACACCGATGGCCACGTGACATCCGTGAAACCCGGTGAGCACGAAGAAACAGGATCCCATGATCCCAGCGGTATTAAACCAGAAACCTTCGTGGTAAAGGTTCCGCCATTCGTCAGCTTGGTTACAGAGAAAGAGGGTGCCAAGCAGTATCGTTACAAACAACAAAAGTTTCCCGTACCGACTCTGCTTGATTAGACGCGACTCGCTGAAGTGGAGCGTAAAGCTGCTGGCCAGTAGACACCCTGTCGCAACCAAGGTCTTAACCAATACAAAGACGTTTTTTAAGGCCTCCGGCATTTGCCAGGCCGATCCGGCGCCGTTCCGGAGAACGATGTATCCACAAATCAGGCCCGAAAACAGCATCGCTTCTGAAGCGAGAAAGGTGATCATGCCAAAACGAACAACGTTCGGACCGGCGGCTTTGGGGATAGAATCGGCGGTGATAGCAGACGCACTCATAGTCAGGCTTTATGATAGATCGATAATTTCCAAGCGAGAACGAGTAGGGTTAGAAGGATGGCAAAAATCAGTAAGGCGATCAGCATTCGGCGGTTACGTCTTTTTAATTCTTCGTCCATTTACGCCCGCGCCAAGACCAGGCAACCAAGTGTGACCGGCAGATAAAAGATCGACATTAGGAAGAGCCGGCGCGCGGCGCGTTCAGTGCCATGCAAAGCAAAAACAAACGCAACAATCGAAAAGGCGCTACCGGTGAGTAAGGCTACGGGGACATACCAAAAGGTGGTCAGCCGTAAAACGAAAGGCAGCAGGCTGACCGACATTAGTCCCATGCTGTAGAGGAAGGCCAACCTGCCGGTAAGACGGCACTCCGTGTCTTGGCTACTGAGCATGCGAAAACCGGCGCGCCGATAGTCTTCCCGGTAAAGCCAGGAAATCGCCAGGAAATGAGGCATCTGCCACAGAAAAAGGATGGTAAAAAGGACCCAGCTTTCGACCCCGGCTTCACCGCGGGCGGCCGCCCAGCCAATCACCGGAGGTAGCGCCCCGGGGACGGCTCCAACGATAGTGTTCAGAGTGGTTACTCTCTTAAGCGGCGTATAAACGAAGACGTAGGTGCCGACGGTCAAAGCGGCCAACAATGCGGCCAGCAAGTTTGTCGTAACACTGAGATAAACAATGCCGACCGCGCTGCTCACTACTCCGATGAACAAACCGCTATCACGCGAGATCCGATGCGCTGGAATGGGGCGGTCCTTAGTCCGGCGCATAAGGGCATCGTAATCCGATTCGAAAACTTGATTCAGTGCGGCGGCGCCGGCAGCGGCGAGAAGGGTTCCGAAAAGAGTGTGAAAGAGTAACAACCAATTGAGCGGTCCGCGCCAACCAAAAAGAAAGCCGATCAGCGCCGTCACCAAAACCATCGACGTCAATCTGGCCTTAACGAGCACCAAAACGTCGCTAACCAAGCTATTCGCCGGCACTTTTGGGGCAGGATGCAGTCCGGGAAGATGCGTTTGTTCCGAGAGTGTGCTCATACGGTTCCCAGCCCTATACTCCTTGGCAGCCCGGAATGCGACAGTCCGTTCGGACTATAATGGAGTAGTCCGCTCAGACCGACCGCTAGCAAGACGCCAAGCATCAGCGTTAATGCTCCGAACAGGACGTGAGCGGTGGCAATGTCAGCTGCCTTATTGCTCAAAACCGTCCATGCACCCAGGCAAACCTGGACAACGACCAGGAGGATCCATCCTGCAGCGCAGCGCCGGAAGAAAATAGGCAACTGACCACGCAATAGCCGGATAGCCGTGAAAACGAGGCCAACAACAATTAGGACGGCCCAAACCCGATGCACATATTGCAACAAAATCAGAGCCGCGGACGTATACGGCTGCGAAGCGGCCCCGCGCTGCTGATTGATTTGCGCAACCGTGGCGTCGTCCAGAGGCGGAAATAAATGGCCGTAACTAGTCGGAAAATCCGGGATCGAGAGCCCAGCATGCGAATGCCGCATGGATGCTCCCAAGACGAGCTGGACGAACACCATGCCGGTTACTACTAGCACCCAGCGTTGGGAGGTGAGATGTGAGAAGTGATTGGTGATTGGTGATTCGTGATTGGTAGTTTCGGTTCCGGCAGTTCTTGCTCGTTCTCGCTCGTTCTCGCTCGTTCTCGCTCGTTCTAAATCCTGCCAGAAGCGAGAGGTGACCAGCGCAATGGTTGCCATTAGGGCGAAAAAGCTTTGAGCCAGGCAACCGTGAAACAAGCCAAGTAACGGATTGTTCTCGGCCACACGTAGGCCGCCTAGTACGCCTTGAACGACCACCGCGGCGACGGCGATGATTCCGAGAGTCTTCACCCACCGACGATCTTCGATAACGAAGAGAGCAACACACAGAGCTATCGTGACCAGTCCAACACCGCTCCCGATCAACCGATGCGTATGCTCAAAGAAGACTCCTCCCACCCAGCGTGATACCGGGAACAAAAACATGTTATAGCCGAAGCTGTTTGGCCAGTCCGGGACAGCCATCCCGGCCTCATGACTGGTTACCAACCCACCACTACAGATCAGGAGCAAAACGCTGGCCGCAGCCGCCACGGCATACCAATGCAGCAGTCTTTTTGGAAGCGAGTAAGCGGCCATCGTCCACTAATGAACCGCAAGCCGGGCGGTTTCCGGCGCCGGCTGGTTTTGAGGCAGAAAATCCTGATCCATTCCGGGCACGCTATACTCGTAAGGACCATTGTAAACCGTCGGAGTGACTTCGAAATTCCCATGCCCGGGAGGAGAAGGCAGCGTCCACTCCAAAGTGGTCGAATTCCAAGGGTTCCTGGGAGCTTTCGGCCCTTTGAACATGCTGTAGAAGAAGTTCACGAAAAATATGAGGGTCGACAATCCCAAACCAAAGGCGCTCAAACTGACGAAAATTTGCAACGGCTGCTGACTCTTCATGAAGTCATACAAGTTAGGATCAGCGATTCGGCGCGGCATCCCGTTCAACCCTAGGTTGTGCATCGGGAAAAATGTCAGGTTAAAGAACATGAACGCCAAAACGAAGTGCACCTTACCCCAGAATTCGTTCATCATGTGTCCGAACATCTTCGGGTACCAGAAGTAGATAGCACCGAATATCCCGAACAAACTGCCGCCGAATAGAACGTAATGGATGTGCGCTACGATGAAATAAGTGTGGTGGATAAAAAGGTCGACCGGCGTGGAGGCCATATAGATTCCACTGAGGCCTCCAATGACGAACATAGACACGAACGCGAGCGCGAAGCACATCGGAGTCGTGAATCGCAGCGAACCGCCCCACACTGTGCCCAACCAGTTGAACGTCTTAATCGCGGACGGGACGGCGATCAACATGGTCGAAAACGAGAAGGCCGATGATAACATCAGATTCATTCCGCTAACGAACATGTGGTGGCCCCACACGACGAAGCCGAGAAAACCGATCGCTGCCATCGCATAGACCATCGCTTTGTAACCGAAGATCGGTTTTCGTGAGAAGACAGCTAACATCTCGGAAACCAGGCCCATGGCTGGGAGAATCAAGATGTAAACCTCGGGATGGCCAAAGAACCAGAAAAGGTGCTGCCACATCAAGGGCTGGCCATAATGGCTCGCCGAAAAGAAT
>Ga0209240_1000249_pt1 | contig 22253 bp, 21 predicted proteins | sample GraSoi_2013_80cm_FD_185828 | JGI IMG/M metagenome (GOLD analysis project Ga0209240, IMG submission 185828) | Grasslands soil microbial communities from the Angelo Coastal Reserve, California, USA - Sample 9_17_2013_80cm (SPAdes) (version 2) | ecosystem: Environmental > Terrestrial > Soil >...
ATCATTTGCAGCCCGGTCGCGGTCGGTCAGCGGCGGAAGCTTAAAGCGCGTTTCAATCAGCTTTAACGGCGACGTGAAATCGAATTCGGTATGGTCGATAAATCCGGGCCGGGCGTAAGGCGAAATCACTAAACCGGGTACTCTGAATCCGTAGCCGTACTGATCGACCTTGGGGGGAGCAACATGATCATAAAAACCGCCATAATCGTCCCAGGTGATGATAATTGCGGTATCTTTCCAGTAAGGGCTATTCATGATGGCATTGACCAGCTCCGTCACATGCCACATCCCTTGGGCAGAATCGTGAGGCGGATGTTCACTGTCGGGTCCGTTAGGCACGATCCAGCAAACGCTGGGGAGATGGCCAGCCTTGATATCGGAAAAAAAATCAGCGAGCGACACCACGTTATTCAATAGGTCGCTCGGGGGAGTAAAGCTCTTAAAACCTGGCAACGGATTCCAAAGACTATGTGCGCGAGGATTCGGCTTCTCGTCGTAATACTTCCAGCTGATGCCGTTGCTTTGTAACAGGTCAGCGGCCGTCTTGAAATCGTAGACGGCTTCCTTGCGAGCGATGTTGGGCCCCGGATTATTTACCAGACCTCCAGATTGCGCCGCGACCGAGTAGAGATGGTTCGGTTCACTGGGCCCGGTAAGGGACGAAAAGAAGCGGTCGCATAAGGTGTAACGGCGGGCGTATTCCCAGTAGTTGGGAATCTCATGATAATCGTAATAGGAGAGTGTGTTCAGCACCCAATCTGGCGGGCGGCCAACCGGGGCGGAACGCGGCCTTTTTCCGACCAACTGCCCATCAAGAACATTCCCACTAAACAGCGGCCCGCCTTTACCGGGTAAGCCGGGAACGGGCTTTATCGCGGCCGGATTTATCGGAGGCACTTCGCCTTTCCAGTAGTAGCGCAAGGCCTGGGGCCACTCGGCCCAGATGAAGCCGTCCATTTTGCCGTTGTCATACGCGAGCTGAGCGGCCTGCCAACTGTGATTCAGATCATGTGGGAGGGCAGTTTGATTTAAGTGAAACGGCCCAACCTGCGGTTTTTCTCCTGGGCGGTAGGCAAATTTGACGTTGGCAGGTATACCGTCGGCTCCAGGATACGTACCAAAGTAATGATCGAAGGTGATATTCTCCTGGATGATATAGACGATGTGATTAATTGAGATCGGAGAGCCATTCTCGGCAGAAGCAACCTCGGTTGCGATCGACAACGAACCTATCAGTGCAAGAGCAAGCCTGAAATTCATGATAGAGAAAAAGCAATCAAACAGATCCCAGCCTAACACCGCAACCTAGATGCAGTTGGAAAAAATCCGGTTTCACTCATGAGATTTCTGCAGCAATCGGAGAAACTCGAGGCACCGGCAAAGTCAGAAATTCGCACGCTTTGGCAAACGATCGTTTCGTGGCACGCGGAGTCAGGGGATGGCGGCTATGATTGGTCTCAAGGAGTTCGTGCCGCGGTCGGTATTTCGATCCCGATTAGCATTGGTTTGGCCACCGGACATCTGAGCTGGGGTATTCTTACCGCACTGGCGGCATTCTGGACGTTGATGTGCGATATGGGCGGCGCCTATCGCCAAAAAGCGATCGCGATCGGCGGTTCCGGCTTGCTTATCTTGTTGGCGTACGTTTTCGGCGCCTGGATTACTCAATCCGTACCAGCCTATATCATCGGGGTTTTCAGTTGGGCGTTTGTGATGACACTACTGGGAGTAGCAGGGAATGCCGCCGCCCAAGCCGGCTTGATCAGCACCACTATCGTAGTGGTAGCTGTCGTATTAACTGCACCCAACGAGTTTTGGATCCGCCTACTTCTTTGCGCTATTGGCGTGCTTTGGGCGGCGGCGTTGACCCTCGCGCTTTGGCCGCTGCATCCTTTCCTTCCGCTATTTCAATCCATCTCCAAGAGCAGCTATCGGTTGGGTGACCTCCTCGATTCGGTTTGGATCGGAGTGCCGACGTCAGGGTTTGGTGGGTCCAACTTGCAAGTCGCATTAGCGTATGACGGGCTATTGACAAGTCTTGAACAGAGCCGAAAGACCTGGGCAGCGGTTCGTGTCCGCCGCGCCGGGCCTAGCCTTCGAAGTACTCAGTTATTGGACCTGATTGAAAACTTGGATAGCGCCGGTAAGACGGTCATCGCTTTCAGAGGTATTCTAAATTTATTAGGCCGGGAGCCCTGGTTTGATTCCGTACGAGACGAACTACACAAGTTTACAGAAGTCTTGGCTGGGCTCTCTCGGGAGATTGGTGTTGCGGTGGCGCACCGGGGAGCAATCGTAGATTCCGCCAGTTTAGAAACCGCCCTCGCCGGGTTGTTACCGCGCCTTCGCGAATTGGAGTCGGCAGCCAAGCACGACTTTTCCCGGCATGAGCTCAGAAGAACCGTGGAATTGCTGGCCAAAGAGTTTCGCTGGCTGGCCGAAACCGCCGGTCAATTGAAAACGGGCGAAGCTATTCCTCGGGAACAAGTCCGCGAACCGGCTCGCCCCAAAATCGAGCGGTTCAAATTTATCGAGGAGATCCAGAACAATCTTTCCTTTCAATCAAGTACCTTTCGTCACGCCTTGAGATTGGCTGCGTCAACCGCGTTAGCCGGGGTTATCGCGTCAGCGTTTCATTTGACCCGCGGCTATTGGATCCCGATTACAGTAGTGGTGGTCTTAAAGCCGAATTTCGGCGGAACTTTACATCGGGCCGTACAGCGGATCACCGGGACCGTGGCGGGTGCGCTCTTGGCGGCACTGATCCTGTGGTTCATCCATGATCCTGTCTGGTTACTAGTGATTCTGGCAGGGCTTTCTTTTGCTACATTCACACTCAGATGGGCGAACTATGTGGCGTTCTCTATGGCGCTGACTCCCATGATCATGGTGATGCTTGATTTGGCGCACCCAGGCACGGTCATCGATAGCTTCCTGCGGATTGTTCACACCATCATTGGTGGTGCCTTGGCCATCGTTTGTGGATACGTGCTGTTCCCGGTATGGGAACGCAGCAAGTTGCCGGCCCAACTCGCGGAAGCTTATCGAACCACTGCCTTGTTCCTCCGGGCGCTCTTGGCTTTGGGTGAGGAACGGCTCTCCGTCACCGAAATGCGGAAACGAAGTGGGTTAGCCGTTGCTAACGCTGTCAATGCCGGCCAGCGTCTACTGAGTGAACCACCTCATTTGCGCGGGAAGGTTGAGCCCCTGCTCGCCAGCATTAACTTTTGCCGGGATATTTTTTATTCCCTTTCAGCTATGGCACATATGCCGAAGGAGAGATTAGCGGAGATCCGATCCGAACCGGTCCAGCGAATTGGGCGGGCGCTAGCCGATGATCTGGACAAACTCGCGGTGCATTTTGAAACCGGTCAACCGCCAAATCCACTGCCAAAAGATTTCGCATTGGTAAACGATTGGGATCAGGGTGAACCCAATGCCGGGGAACCGGCACTGGATCAAGCCATCAAGCCTTGGATCCTTTTCTACCTCAACGCGCTAATCGACCAGGTTAAGCTCGCTCACGACGCGGTGAGGAGGTTGGAAGCGGAAGGAGTCAAAGGAGCACAAGGAGTTCGAGGAGTTAAAGGAGCCGCAGAAGTTGCATAGGTTCGATGAATCGCCGATGAATCCAAAGCCTACTCTCTCCAGTTTTCAGTTCGTCATCTACGTGTCGGGCGGGTTTGCCATGAACCTGACCAATCTCGTCCTGTCACAATGGCTCTACGAGAGATTCGTTATCGGCGGAATCGTTGGTACCACAGCGTTCTCGTTAATCTTATTGGCCGGACGATTAACGGACGGTATTTCCGACCCCTTTATCGCGTACTGGACCGATATCAGCTATACGCGTTGGGGACGGCGTATTCCGTTCTTAGTTTGCGCTACCCTGCCGCTGGCCATCGTCTGTTTCTTGCTCTGGTGTCCCCCAGAGAAGGCGCCGGACACGATACGGATCATCTATGCAGCCGCGGTTTGTCAGGGCTATTTCTTACTTTATGGATTAGTGGTCACTCCCTATCTCGCCCTGCTGCCGGAACTGGGACATACTCCTCGGGAAAGATTGAACCTGACCACAGGTCAAGGCGTTGCTACTCTCGCGGGAACTCTCGTATTCGCATTATCCGGCCTGATCATTCAACAATTCGGTTACCCAGCATTAGGTCTGGTGTTGGCAGCGGCGGTGTTAATTTCGTTCTATCCAACTACGATTCTTATCCACGAGCATCGGCCCGCCGAACATACAAAAGGGTCGCTCGCCGGTTTGTTTCGCTGGATCTGGGAAGTGCTGACAAATCGAGACTTCTTACCGTTGCTGATTGGTACTTCTTTTTATTGGTTCGCCTTAAACTTATTACTGATGTTAGTGCCCAGATGGGTCGAGGTACGGCTGGGCCTCTCCAAAGAAGCGGTGACTTGGTTGATGCTGCCATTTATTGCCGTAAACCTGGTGGGCTTCTTCTTTTTTAACTGGCTAGCTAAGCGCGCAGGTAAGTTCGCCTCTCTGATACTGGTATTTGCTCTATCCGGAGTGGTTTTCTGCCTATTCGGATGGTCAGACCAATTGGGGATCCCGCTATCGACGCTAACGTGCGCTCAAATAGTTTGCGGACTAGCAGGATTACCAGTGGCGGGGTTTGGGGTCCTAGCCTTTGCCTTGCTGGCCGATGTGATCGACGCCGATGCCCAGCGCACTGGGACCCGCCGAGAAGCAATCTATTTCGGTGTCCAAGCGATTCTACAAAAGTCGATGATCGGTCTCTCAGTAGTGTCGTTTGCCCAAATCCAAGGAACACTAGGTCCGACCGGATTGCGCTGGACAGCGATCATCGCCGGTCTGGCTTGCGTAGCCGGGTTGATCTGCTTTTCGCGGTACCGCTTAAGGGTTAGCGGTTAGCGGTTAGCGGTTAGCGGTTAGCGGTTGGCGGTTGGGCGCTGGGCCTGGTCGAGCCTGGATCGAAAAGAAAACACGCCGGGCCCGGAAACAGATGGGACTATGGGACTCATGAGACTTATGTGTCCCGAGCGACAAACGGTTAGCCGCTCATCAGAGCGGCTAACCGTTAACTTCCAACTTCGAACCTAAAACCTATAACTTAAAACCTATAACCTATAGCCTATAGCCTCCTAGTACCGGTAGTGCTCCGCTTTGTAGGGGCCTTCGATCGGGACGCCGATATAGTCTGCTTGTTTTTCGGTTAGCTGAGTCAGCTTTACGCCGATCTTTTCGAGGTGCAGACGAGCGACTTCTTCGTCGAGTTTCTTTGGCAGGATATAAACTTTCGGCGTGTACGTTTCCTTGTTACTCCAAAGATCGATCTGAGCCAGAACTTGATTGGAGAAGGAATTGCTCATCACAAACGACGGATGACCGGTGGCGCAACCCAGATTCACCAGACGACCTTCGGCCAGGAGAAATATCTCATGCCCGTCCGGGAACCGGAATTTATCTACCTGCGGTTTGATATTGGTGGGCTGAATCCCTGGGAGAGCTTTGAGCTTGTCGACCTGAATCTCGTTATCAAAATGGCCAATATTACAAACCACGGCTTGGTCTTTCATTTTGGCCATGTGCTCAACGGTGATCACATCGCAATTGCCCGTAGTCGTGACGTAGACATCGCCACGCCCTAAGGTTTCGTCGATGGTCGTGACTTCGTACCCTTCCATCGCAGCCTGTAAAGCGTTGATCGGATCGATCTCGGTAATAATCACCCGCGCACCCTGACCGCGTAACGATTGAGCGCAGCCTTTGCCGACATCACCGTACCCGCAGACCACTGCGATCTTTCCGGCGAGCATGACATCCAACGCCCGGTTAATTCCGTCCACCAGGGAATGCCGGCACCCGTAAAGATTGTCGAATTTCGACTTGGTCACTGAATCATTCACATTGAAGGCCGGAACTAACAGTTTGCCCGCTTCGTGCAGCTTGTAGAGCCGATGAACACCAGTGGTCGTTTCTTCAGAAACTCCGCGCCAGTCTTTCACCAGTTCATGCCAGCGATACGGATTCTCGGCATGAATCTCTTTTAGCAGATCTTTAATGACCTTTTCTTCGTGGCTGGATGAAGGTGTGTTTACCCAATCACTGCCTTCTTCCAATTCGTACCCTTTATGGAGGAGCAAGGTGACATCCCCGCCATCATCGACGACCAATTGCGGTCCCTTGCCATCAGGGTGCGAGATCGCTTGGTTCGTGCACCACCAGTATTCTTCCAAAGTCTCACCTTTCCAGGCGAAAACCGGCACGCCTGCCTTCGCGATAGCGGCGGCGGCATGATCCTGCGTCGAAAAGATGTTACAACTGGCCCAACGCACAGAGGCGCCAAGGTCACCCAACGTCTCGATCAATACTGCGGTTTGGATCGTCATATGGAGCGATCCCGTGATCCGAACTCCATCCAGTGGCTTGGCTTCCGAGTACTTCCTCCGGATCGCCATCAAACCGGGCATTTCCTTCTCGGCAATATTAATCTCTTTGCGGCCAAATTCGGCCAAAGTGATATCCGCGACCTTATAGTCAGCTGTCTTTGGTGTAGTGGTGCTGCTCATGAATTGTGTATTAGGAGACGAGTTGCCGGAGAGCGTCTGCTTTATCAGTGCGTTCCCAGGTTAGGGCATTAAGATCATCTTCCCGGCCGAAATGGCCGTAGTTAGTGGTTTTGCTGTAAATCGGCCGTAACAGGTCGAGTTGTTGAATGATCGCCGCCGGCTTGAAACTAAAGACTTGAGAGACGGCTTCCTCGATCTTTGATTCGGCGACGGCAGAAGTTCCGAACGTATTGACGCAGATGCTAACCGGATCGGGATGGCCTATGGCGTAGGCGAATTGGATTTCGCATCGATCCGCCAGTCCTGCCGCCACGATGTTCTTAGCTATGTAGCGTCCCATGTAGGCAGCAGAACGATCCACTTTCGAGGGGTCTTTGCCGGAGAATGCGCCACCGCCGTGCCGGCCCATGCCGCCATAGCTATCAACGATGATTTTTCGACCAGTCAATCCTGAGTCTCCCTCCGGACCGCCGATAACAAATCGGCCGGTCGGATTAATGAGGTACCGGGTGTCGTCGATTAACTCGGCAGGAACAATCTTACGGATGACTCGCTCGATCAGCGTTTCCCGGATTTCCTTGTGTTTGACGTCTGGCGAATGCTGGGTCGAAATCACGACCGCGGTCACGCGGATCGGCCTAAAGCCTTCGTACTCCACCGACACTTGAGTCTTCGCATCCGGCCGCAACCAAGGTAACTCGCCCGTTTTCCGTAACCGGGTTAACTCGCGTCCCAATTTGTGGCTGAGCTGAATCGGGGCCGGCATTAATTCCGGTGTCTCGCGCACGGCAAAGCCGAACATCAGACCCTGGTCACCTGCGCCCTGTTCGTCCGTTTCTTTACCTTCGGCCGCCGTCGCGTCCACTCCTTGAGCAATGTCGCGGGACTGCCGGCTGAGAGCCTGCATTACCAGGCACGTTTCAGCGTTAAACAATGAATCGTCCTGGACGTAGCCGATCTCACGAATCGCCGAGCGGACCTCTTCGACGTGATCGAATTTGGCGTTAGTGGTAATTTCGCCGGCGATGACCACGAGATTGCCCTTGGCCAGTGTTTCGCAGGCTACCCGGCTTTGATGATCCTGGGCTAAGCATGCGTCCAGAATGCGATCGGAAATGGTGTCGCAGACTTTATCCGGATGACCTTCGGTGACGGACTCAGATGAAAAGATGTAACGGTGCGCCATAACCTTGATACTACGAGTAATTCCCCAAGCAGTTTAGAGCGAGCAGGACTGGTGTATATTGACCAATCATGATATCCTGATATATCCGCTATCCGATGTCGTCAACGTTGAATTCTCTTAAAGTCCTTTCGGACCCAGTTCGCGCACGGCTACTTCACCTAATCGAGCCGGACGAATTGTCAGTGGCTGAGATTCAAGAAGTACTCGGCATGGGACAATCACGGATTTCGACGCATCTGGCTCAGCTGAAGCGGGCTGGCCTGGTCCAGGATCGTCGCGTTGGCAAGAATATTTACTATGCCTGGGGCGCAAACGGAGCGATTCCGGTCGATGACCTGAAGCGGCTGGTTTCGTTGGCGATAAAAGATTTGCCGGAGGCGCAAGCGGACGAACGCACTCGCCAACATGTATTGGCCAGGCGTCACGACCGTTCGCGTGAATATTTCAATCGCCTGGCGGGCAAATTCGGTCGCAGTCATTGCCCAGGGCGGTCCTGGCAAGCGTTGTCCCATCTGTTATTGACCTTAATTCCGGAGGTGGAGATCGCCGACCTCGGCGCTGGAGAAGGTACCTTGGCGCAATTACTAGCTCGTCGAGCGAAGCGCGTCATCGCCGTCGACCTGTCCGAAAAAATGATCGAGTTCGGGTCTGAACTAGCCCGGGAACACGGTCTGAAAAATTTGGAATTTCGATTGGGCGACATTCAAAGTCCTCCGATCGAGCCGGCGAGTGTCGATCTCGTTATTCTTAGTCAGGCGCTTCACCATGCGATTGATCCGCTCCGGGCGGTCCAAGCTGCCCATCGGATTTTACGCAAGTCCGGCCGGATCCTGATCCTCGATTTGCTCGCCCACGGATTTGAGCAAGCCAAAGAGCTTTACGCCGACGTTTGGCTGGGGTTCAGCGAAGTGGAACTGCTCCGCTTTCTAAAGGAAGCAGGTTTCGTTCAGACTGATGTGAGCATCGTGTCCCGCGAGACAAAGAGCCCCTATTTTCAGACCGTCTTTGCGACCGGCGTGAAGGGTTAGCAGTTGGCGGTTAGCGGTTGGCGGTTAGCGGTTGGCCGTTAGCGGTTAGCAGTTGGCGGTTAGCAGTTGGGGTTGACAGTTTGCGGTCGGCCGTTGACGGTCTCGCGCTCTCCTGGAGCGGCCTTCCGGGCAAGGCCGGTCGTGAGACAAAAAAATCCCGTTGCCCCGCGGCACAAGTTCTGAACCACCAACGGCTAACCGCCAACTGCTAACTGCAAACTGCAAACCCGTTATGCGATGGATCTGCGCGTTACTCTGTTTTTTACCGGGGACTTTGTTGGCCGAGTGGCGCGTACTTGACCGACAGCAGGCGGAGCCGGGAGACGGCGAGCCTTTTAGATTAAAGGTCACGGATGGCAGCAAAACAGCCGAGTTGCTTTTGATCGCGGCTCATCCCAGCGCGTTCACATTTCGTGTGGTCAGCAACGACGAGGGACGCTATGGCTCGGTTGAAGATGCCGCTAGAGCAGAGGACGCCGTGGCCGGAGTCAACGGCGGGTATTTTCAGCCTGACGGTACGCCAGTGGGGTTACTGATCAGCGACAACCGAACTGTTCACAAATTTGAGACCGCGAAACTCTTATCCGGCGTCTTTTTCGTCCGGGATGGGAAACCTGGGCTCGTCCGAAGCCAACGTTTCGGTAAGATCAAAAGTGTAAGCCGAGCTATCCAGTGCGGCCCTTTTCTGCTGGAGGACGGAAAAAGTCTCAACGGCCTTAATAACGAACGCAGTGCGCCGCGAACTTTCGTCTTCATGGGGAATGATTCTGTATGGGGTTTTGGGATCTGCCGATCTGTGACCCTAGCGGAAATGAGCCAGATTCTAGGCCTACATGACCTCTTGGGTCATACTTCCCTGGTCACCGCTCTTAATTTAGACGGCGGATCCTCCACTCAATTCTGGGCGCGTTCCGGCGAAGGCGCCATCAGTTCGTCCGCGCTAGCGGTAGTGGCAAATTATTTACTACTCGTGCGAAGGGCAAAATAAGGACACCAGAAAATTTGATTGATCTAATGTAACCTCTCCCCCACTTTTCGGTCTCGATCCGCCTAAATTGTCTATGCATAGTTTCCTGAAGTTTGCTGTTTTCGCTGGTCTGGTGCTTGGAGTGACCCGACCTGGGTACGCTCTAGACGCTGACCAGAAAGCCGTTCTAGATGCCTACAAAAAGCCTTGGGACATCTACCTAAGCGCCATGCAGAATCTGGATAATTCGATAAAGGCCGCTAACAAAGACGAGGATGTGGTGAAAGCGGCCGACAAGTTTTGCGACGATGCCAATCGCTTTGTCGATGAATACAACGACGTGCGAGAGCGATATCAAGGATCCGACGTCCTCAAGAGCATGGATAACGATGCCGAGGCGAAAAAGAATATTCAGGACTTCATGAACGATCTGAAGAAAAAGATCGAGGCGGCGAAGTCCACTTTCGAAGCTTTAAAGAGCGATCTGACAAAATACTCCAGTTCGCCGGAGATTAAGCGTGTACAGAACCGGCTGGCTTCGACGATGAATCGGATCCAGCTAGTGGAGCTGTAGAACGAGCCCCGCGGCCGCGGGGCCGAGAACGAAGCGCCTTGTGAGCTTTCGCTTTTCAGCTTTCACCTCTGCCTACCGCCGCCTCAACTCGCCGAACTCGCGCGGCGTGTTCGGCATCCCCGATCACTGGCGTAAAACGAAGCTCGGCTGGTGATCCCGGTAGCTCTACCCAGGAACGGCAGCCGCCAAACGATTTCTGAAAAGGAAGGCTCCACTCGGGGGTGACGCGAAAGACACGGATCATCGCCAGGTGAAGGCCTTTGGGATCGTCATAGGCAAAGCGCTGCTCCAAGACCTCCGGTTTCAGTCTGTGCAGATCGGAAAGCGGTTCCAGTAAGCTCAGATTCTCGATCCAACGCGTAAACTCCACTTGGATATATGCGGAAAACGCGACGACGTCTGCCTTCGGTTCAGGGATCGGGATATCAATTCTGAGCCGGTCCGTTTGTTCATGAAAAAAGGTGGGGAAAAGAAAGAACCGGTCGTGTTGGAACCTAAATCCGTCGCGTCCCTCGGCGATCCCTCCTTTTCGAAAAATCAGACTGGTCTCGCCCAGAAGCATCGAAGCGCAGACCAGCGCCCATTCCTTGAAAGCAAAAGAAATACCCTGATGGGTTTTCTTTGTCTCCTGGTCACCTAGTGTTGCTTCCGCTTGCGCCATTCTTAGCTGTAGCACAGTTTTGCTTTCCAGCTTAGTTAAACGCCGCATGCCTCTGAAGATCGACCTGCATTGCCACTCGTTTTTTTCCGGGGACGGCGTCAGTAGCCCTGAGCAGCTCATCGAAGCCGCTCGCGCTAAAGGCTTGAGCGGATTTGCCATTACCGACCACAACACTTGTGACGCAGTCAAGTACTTGACTGACCGCGGACTGATGCGCCCAGATGGTTTGCCAGTGAACGACTTTCTGATCATTCCCGGGGTTGAAGTCACGACCGCCGAGGGCCATTTGCTCTGCATCGGCGCGGTTCTACCAGATCTCAAAGGGCGACCCGCTTTCGAGGTGTGCCATCTCATTCATGAGGCTGGAGGCGTTGCCATCCCGCCCCACCCCTATGACCTGTTTCGAGCTGGAATCAGGGAAAACGTCCTCAATACCCTTCCGATCGACGCCATCGAGGTATTTAACGCGGCGACGACCTTAAAACGGTACAATCGAATGGCGTACGATTACGCGGTCAAACGCGGGTTACCGATGACCGCGGCTAGCGATGCTCATCATTTTGCTGCTATCGGAACGGCGTTTACAACCTTCCGGACAGAGAATTTTTCTGTTGCCGGTATATTAGAGCAGATCAGCAAAGAGAACGATCTGAGCCAGAACTACCTCTCGATCCGGGATAGCTTCCGAAAGACGTGGAATAACTGGCTCAGACTGAGAAAACGAAGATCCGTAGACGAGCTGCTGAAGGAAACGAGCGGGAACGAGCGGGAGCGAGTGCGAACGCCGCGAACGGGATAGATTACCCAGGAGTCGGAAACGTCGTCAGCGTTGCGAACAGAGCTGGGTGGTTCGGGAGCCTCTACCAAAATAGGGATGAGCTCCTGCCACCCACCGGATGAGCGGGAGCTCATCCCTACCGCTACACCAACCGAACCGCGCGGGTTTTATCCAGTTTCAGGACTTCGCCTGGCTGGAACGTTGGACACTCCTTCGGATTCGTGAGTTTTTCGCCGCGCCACTGGACACTGCCTTGCTCGATGAGACGCCGGGCGTCACTCCGGGAACGAGTCACCTTAAAACCCTCGGCGTAAGCAGTCACAATTGCCGAAACCAGGTCGTTCCCTAGCGAGCTCGCCGGAACCTCAGGCAAGTTCGCCGATTCCAAGTCCCGTTTGCCAAAGCGACGCTCGAATTCTTCCAAAGCATTTTTCGCGGCGGCGGCACCGTGATAACGAGCCACGATCCGGGACGCCAACGCTTTTTTGGCGTCCATCGGATGGCCTCCCGGCCCGGACTCGTTGAACAGGACTTCGTAGTAACGACCCATCAAGTCGTCAGAAATGCTCATCACCTTGCCGAACATTGTTTCCGGCGGCTCGGTCAGACCGATGTAGTTGCCCAAGCTCTTGCTCATTTTTTGCACGCCATCGAGGCCTTCGAGGATCGGCAATAAGCAAGCGACCTGCTGCGGTTGTCCGTGCTCTTTCTGCAAGGACCGTCCCACCATGATATTGAACAGTTGCTCGGTAGCGCCGAGCTCAACATCGGCTCGAATCACCACCGAATCCCAGCCTTGTAGAACCGGGTATTGCAGCTCATGAAGAAAGACCGGACTGCCCTCATCGATTCGGCGCCGAAAATCATCCCGTTGCAGCATTTGTTGAAGCGTCACCCTGCTATTGAGGCGGATAACATCGAGGTAATTCATTTTGCCGAGCCAATCCGCGTTCCAGACGATCTCGGTGCGATCGGGATCCAGAATTTTGAAAGCCTGGGTTCGGTAGGTCTCAGCATTGGCGGCGACATCCTCTGGTGTCAGGACAGGCCGAGTACTCGATCGGCCCGTTGGATCCCCCACCATGCTGGTAAAATTGCCGATAATAAGGACGCCTTGATGACCGAAGTCCTGAAATTGACGCATCTTCGCCAGCGCAACCGAGTGGCCTAAGTGCAGGTCAGGGGCGGTAGGATCCACCCCCAGTTTCACTCGCAGCGGCCGGTTCTCAGCCAATTTCTGGAGCAACTCTTGTTCGCTAATGAGTTGGGTGCCCCCTTGTTTAATCTGTTCGATGACGGCGTGAGGGTTCACGGTTGGCAGTTTGCAGTTTGCAGTTTGCGGTTGCGTCCCTACTCCTGGTTTTCTCGCGGTGTGTCTGATTGAGTTTCGCCAATAAACCAGAATCAGGCGGCGCGAAACCAGAAACGTTGATGGGTTGGCGGTTGGCAGTTTGCGGTTACCGGTTGGCCGTTGTCCGTTCGCGGCACGCGGCAACGTTTCTGGCTTTGCGCCGCCTGATCGCGAGAAAACCAAGGACTAGGGACGGAATCGTGAACCGCAAACTGCCAACCGGTAACCGCAAACGGCAAACCACCAACCCATTATTGACATCCAGTCGGGTCCGACTATTCTTCCCGACTCGCGACGATCCAGGATTCGCTGTTATGAAAAGAACTTATCAACCTTCCAAGCGCACCCGGAAGCGTCAGCATGGTTTTCGGGCTCGGATGAAGTCAAAGGGCGGCCGTGCGACGTTGGCCAGGCGCCGTCAACAAGGCCGGAAGCGACTGCTCCCGGGCGGAACCGATACTCATTTCGCTCGACACACCCAAGCTTGAGAGGATTCCGCCTCCGCAAGGCGACTCGACTGAGCTCGCCGAAGTCCTACGGGCGTGACAAGATATGCCAGGCGAGAAGCGGGAACGTTATCGGTTTCCGCGAACTTCTCGACTCTCTCGCGCGGCAGAGTTCAAGCTGGTCAAACAGGCGGGAAAGTCCTGGACCGGCCGTCACTTGGTGCTCGGCGTTTTAGCCCAAGCGGACGAAACCCGCGCCCGAGTGGGAATCGTGACCACGCGGAAGGTTGGAATGGCAGTCGTGCGGAACCGGATAAGAAGACGGATTAGAGAGGTTTTTAGATTGCATCAATTTGACCTTATAACAGGTGTTTGGCTGGTGACGATTGCACGTCCGTCTGCCGCCAAAGCGAGCTTTCGGGAGCTGGAGCGAGATTGGTTGCGGTTAGCCGAGCGCGCTTCTATTTTAGCGCGGTCTTAGCATGGCCACCTGCTGCTTGGACTCGCTGGAGCTCGGTCATGGTGCCTGTATTGAGGTTCTTATTAAAGGTCTACAAGTTAACGCTTTCTCCTTTTCTGACAGCGCTAACAGGCGGTCCCGGCACCGGTTGCAGATTTACCCCGACCTGTTCGGAATATTTTGTCCAAGCCGTCGAAACGCACGGTTTTTTAATCGGCGCCTGGCTCGGAACCAAACGGATCCTGCGTTGTCATCCCTGGGGAGGGTCCGGTTACGACCCTGTTCCCGCCAGACAATCAAAATCTTCTAATTAATACCATGCCCCGCGATCGCCTTACTTGGATTGTGATCCCGCTAGCCGTTATAGGCTTGGTCCTGACAATTTTTTGGCAGCAACAAGAAGCCGCTAAGACCCGGGCTCAAGCTTACGCCAACCAATCGGTTACTCCAGCGCAACCATCGGCTAGCCCGACTGCGACGCCGTTGGCAACGACCGCGTTACCTTCTCCCACTCCTGCGCAAGCGGAGACGCCCGAACAGAACGCGAGCTTAAAGAGCGACGTCGCAACGATGGAGTTCTCCAACCTCCGCGGAGGTTTGACTCAGGTCGAGCTGTCGCAATACAAGGCAGAGGACAACCATCCGGTAGTATTAAGTAATGATCGCGCTCCGGCGATCGGTTCAATTACGAGGAACCCCAGCGATTGGCGCGATAGTGGCTATTCATTGTCCCAGGATGAGGGGAATAACTCGGTCACTCTGGCGAAAGACATCGGCAATGGTATCCAGGTAACGAAGGTCTATACCGTCGGTAAATCGGCCGGAGTTCAAGATCCGTTCCAGCTCAAGCTAACCATTGAATTCAAAAACAATGGGACTGCCGCACAAGATGTACCCGGATTTTTCGTGAATACCGGCGCGGCTCAGCCGATGCACGCTAACGATCGCTCGACCTACACCTCCTTCGGCTGGGAGCATGAAGGCAAATACCAATCAATCCCGGTGGATTGGTTCAATCCATCAAGCCTCTTTTGGATCATCCCCACGTCGTCCGGACATGACATCTATTCTGAAACGGCCAACCAAATTTCCTGGGCTGCCGCATCCGATCAATATTTCACGACGATTCTTGAATCGAAGGATAAAAGTGCTGGCCAAGTCTGGGCGAAACGAGATCCCCTCTCCAACGATCCTAACCAAAGGGTGGCTTGGAGTATTGATGGCGCGCTTGGATTTCCCGCGTTCAACCTTCAGCCCGGCGAAACCAAGACCAAAGAATTTGTTGTCTATGCCGGGCCCAAGGAGTACGGCCGCCTTACCAAGTTAGGCGACGATTTCAATGCGGTGGTGAATTTCGGGCCGCCATTCGGTTTTGTTAGCCAGCTGCTCTTAACCGTGATGAACACGTTCCACTCCTTTGTGGGGAGCTATGGCGTGGCCATCGTGATCATGACGGTGATTATCCGGCTCGTGCTTTGGCCTGTCCAGAATTACTCCATGAAGAGTATGCGGAAGATGGCCCAGCTATCGCCGCTGATTAACGAGCTGAAGGCCAAGTACAAGGATGACCAGCAGCGGATGAATCAGGAGACGATGAAGTTGTACAAACAGTACAACATCAATCCCCTCATGGGTTGCTTACCGATGCTGATTCAGATCCCGATTTTCTTTGGTTTCTATCAGATGTTGGGATCAGCGGTTGAGCTTCGGGACAGTTCCTTCTTATGGATTAGAGATCTCTCCCAACCGGATACGATTGCTCACATCGTTGGCTTTCCGATAAATATCTTACCTCTGATAATGGCGGCTACCCAACTTTGGCAGCTCCGGATCACGCCGAAGACCGGTGATCCATCTCAACAGCGGATCCTGTTGATTATGCCCGTCGTCTTCCTGTTCATTTGCTACAATTTTGCCGCCGCGCTTTCGTTGTACTACACGGTTCAGAACTTGATTCTGATCGGACAAACTTATCTTACCCGAAACCAGGCTCAGCCTCAGCTAGACAAGCCGGTCAAAGCCCAGACAGTTGCGAAAAAGAAGAGTTACCGTTAATTAAAGGATTCCCGTGATCCCGCTATGGACGCTAAAGAGATCCTAGACACCATGTTAGGTCATCTCGGCTTCGTGGCAGAGATTCAAGAGATCGAGACCGAGAACGGTATTCAGCTGCAGGTCTTCACGGCCGAAGGCGACGCCCTGATCGGCCATAACGGTGAGACGTTGGAAGATCTGCAGTTTTTGTTAAACCGAATCCTGCAGTCGACTGACAGGAGCGCGCCTCGCGTACAAGTTGATGTTGCCCACTGGCGTGCGATGCGAGACGATAAACTCCGCCAACGTATAAAGCAGATCGCCGAGACGGTTCGACTAACTGGACGCCCGGTCAAACTCGAACCGATGAATTCTTACGATCGCCGGATCGTTCATAACACGCTCAAAGACGATCCGGAGTTGATGAGTTTCAGTCCGACCGACGACGCGCGGATTAAACGCATCACGATTCAACGACGAGCGATTGCTAACCATTAAAACGAGCGAGAACGTCGAGAACGAGCGTGATCGGAGCCCAGCGCCAACCGTTCACGCTCGTTTTCGGCGTTCACGGCGTTCTCGCTCGTTTATTTAGGGATCTCCAGCGCTGCGATGGCTGCCATCACGCGATCACTTAAGGCTTGATAAGCTGACCGCTCGTCCGCACCGACGTCTGCTTTTGTAAAAATTAAGGGCTTGCCGACGACAACGGTGATCTGGGTAAAGTGGATCCCACCGGATCGAGGTAGCGCGGCGTAGGATCCAAAAATGCGCACGGGAACGACCGGCGCCAAAGATTTGGCAATGATTAGCCCCAACCCACCTCTGGCGGGTTGCAGCTTACCGTCTCTGCTCCGCGTTCCTTCAGGAAAAACCAGAGTGCGTTTCCCTTCCTTCAGAAGGCGGAGAATGGCGCGGACTGCGGCTACATCGCCTCGGTCCCGATCGATGGGAATGCAGTTTAGCCGCGTGAGCAGCGGGCCAAATACCGGCTTTTCGAACAAGCTCTTGCGGGCCAGATAGAAGATCTCTTTGCGACAAGCGACCCCAACCAAAGGCGGATCGACGTAACTGGCATGGTTCGAAGCCAAAATCGCGGGACCTTCTTCTATCAGATTTTCTCGCCCGTGGATCTTCAATCGAAACGCTAGTTCCGCCGCCGCGGTACAAAGGATATGGCCAGCGCGGTAAAGCGGTGTCATCGATTGGCTTCTGAGGCCCCTACCAGCCCCTTCTGACTTAATCTGCCCAACACTTCGTTGACCACGCCATCTATCGAAAGACTTGAGCTGTCGATGACCTCGGCATCATCTGCGATCACTAGAGGCGATGAGCGGCGCGAAGAATCAGCTCGATCCCGATGCGCCAGGTTATCCTTTAGCCCTTGAGCGGCGCGCCGGCGCGCTCTGACCTCGGGCGCAGCGTCGATATAAAATTTGAAAGCGGTCTCCGGGAACACGGTTGAGCCGATATCGCGGCCTTCCATCACGATATTGTCGAGCCGGGCAAATCCTCTCAGATGTGGCAAAAGAAACCCGCGCACTTCCGGGATAGCGGAGATGGTGGACACCGTCCGGTTAACCACTTCCTCTTTCAGATGTTGATCCGGATTTTCGCCATCGACCAACACGAATGATTCTTTCTCCGCAATCCCAAATTGAAACGTAACCGCGGCCAATTGTTTAGCCACGGCAGCACTATCATTAGGGTTCAGTTTACGCATGTGCGCCAGCCAGGCCACGGCCCGGTACATGGCGCCGCTGTTCACGAAAGAGAAGCCCAGGGACTGAGCCAGTCGTCGTGCAACTGTGCTCTTGCCGGACGCTGCCGGGCCGTCGATCGCGACGACTGCGAATGCTGATTGCTCATTCAATGTTTGTCTAGCGCTCCGGCCGGGTTGATGACGGGCGTGCTTCTATCATCATTAGGAAAAAGCAAATCGTTCAAGTGATTTTCGAATCCGGGGTAGGATGTGTGAATGCATTCTGCATCTTCGATAATGCTTTCGCCATCGGCGAAGAGACCAGCTACCGCAAACGCCATGGCGATACGATGATCACCAAAGCTCCTTAACCGGCCGTTCATTAGAGGAGCTCCTCCATTGATCTCCAAGCCATCCCGAAATTCTACCACATCCACGCCCATGGAGGTTAGATTCGCCGCAATCGCAGCCAACCGATCCGTCTCTTTAACTCTAAGCTCACGGGCATCCCGGATCAGCGTTTTCCCTTGAGCCAAGGCAGCAGCTACCGCCAAAATCGGAATCTCATCGATAACGTTTGGAATCTCGTTGCCGGCAATGACCGTTCCATGCAAACGAGTCCCTTCGATCCGGATTTCACCGCTGGGCTCCCCATGTTCGGTATCCTGCACTACCTCTCGAACGTGGGCGCCCATTCTGAGCAAAACCGATAGGATGCCTGTGCGCGTTTCATTCAAACCAACATCGCGAATTAGCAGATTGGATCCTTCCTGCGCAGCAGCGGCCACCATCCAAAAGGCCGCGCTCGAAATATCGCCAGGAACAATGAAATCGCGCGATTCGGCTACCTGCTCCCCATAAATCGAGATCGAGTATCCGGAATTAATCGGTTCCCGGGTCGTCTTGATGAGAAAGTAGTCCATCATTCGCTCGGTATGGTCACGGACCAGCACAGGTTCCACCACAGTGGTTTTCCCAGGAGTTTGTAGCCCGGCCAGCAGGATTGCACTCTTCACTTGAGCGCTGGCCACCGGGAGCTCGTATCGGATCGGCTGCAAATGCCGGCCTTTTATTTTGAGCGGCGCCGTCCCATTGGCACCGGTTGCTTCGATCACTGCCCCCATTTTGACCAGCGGTTCGATTACCCGATTCATTGGCCGGGAGGATAAAGAAGCGTCTCCAATCAGCTCGGACTCAAACGGCTGGGTCGCTAGAAGACCACACAGCAGCCTCATCAGCGTACCCGAGTTGCCGCAATCGATTGGTCCGCCCGGCACCCGGAAATGGCCCCTTTGACCGTGAACAATCAAGGTCGTCTCGTCCGGCTGATCGATCGCGATGCCAAGCATTCGCATCGCTTCCACCGTGCACCGGCAATCCTGACTCGGGAGAAACCCTCGAATCGTGCAGCTCCCGTTCGACAACGCAGCCAGAATAACGGCTCGATGGGAGATGCTTTTATCTCCAGGGACTACAATCTCAGATTCGATATGCGGAGCCCGAGCAACACGTAATTCGGCCATAAATTGTTCTAACCAGCTAATCTGTCGCGGCTTCTCTTCGCCGCATCTAGAAAAGCTTGCAAGCTTTTCGCATCATTTGCTTCCAAGATTCGAATGGTCTCGTTGAGCGTGTCTCGAAAGCGATACAGATTGGTAAGCAGATCGCTCCGATTAGCAAGGAGGATCTCTCTCCATAACTCGGGTGACCCAGCCGCAATCCGGGTGGAATCCCGAAAGCCGTTCCCCACGAAGCTCAGACCTTCTGTGGCAAATTCCGCGGCGTGCACCATTAATATCGCCGCCAACAAATGGGGTAGATGGCTCACCGCCGCAACCAACCGGTCGTGAGTCGGGACGTCGACAAACAAAGGGATGCTGCCAACCTGGTGCCAAAACTGCGCCAGGGATTCCAGGGCTTGCTTGTCCTGACATAGATCCGGAGAAATGATGGTAACCGCTTTTTCAAATAGATTTACGCGCGCGGCCTCCAGACCGGATTTTTCGGAACCCGCCATCGGATGGCTCGGGATGTAGAAACATCGGTCTTTAAGAATTTCAGCCAGGCGCGGGAAAACCGGGCCCTTTACGCTAGCAACGTCTGACACCACAGCGGTTGGTTTGAGCGAAGGCGCCAATTGCTCGGCTACAGACGTCATCGACGAAATCGGCGTAGCGATAAAGATCAAATCACTGGACTCAGCCAACTCAGCAAGACTGGTGGCCCGAACCGCGTTGCTCAGAATGGTTTCTACTGGAGTACTCCCCGGCTCATAGAAAGTGACGCGATATCCCGCTCGACTTCCAGCTAGAGCAATCGATCCACCAATCAGCCCCATTCCGATCACCCCTAAATTCAGGTATCCCATTATTTAGCCTTTTCCGCTGGGACGTTCTTCTAAACAAGCAAAAAGGACGCGAGTTACCGCGTCCTTTTCACGATTAAGTTCGAATTCTTTATTTCTACGGCACCAAGAAAATCTTACCGGTGTAGGGATCTTTTACTTCAGCTCCAGGAGGATATCCTTCGACGTCGACTTCCCCTGCGTTGGGCGCATAAGGGCTGTAAACCCGACCGGGTTTACCCGGGACTTTGGTAGCGTAAGGATAATTTTCCGGCGCCGTCGGCGTTCCTGCTGGGTTAGGTATGTTACCAACTTCCGGCCCCGGGGTTGGGGTAGCAACAGGGATCGGGATCGGCGTGGGAGTCGGCGCCGCGGCAGGTTTCGGCGTCGGGCTAGGCAGATAGCCATATTTGCCCTTTTGGGGTTGGGGGGTTGATTCGCCGCACGAAAGTAACGCTATGCTGATCGGAACCAGGCATGCGAGGTAGAGGTGACGGATCATAGACGCGGTTTCAGGATTAATTCATTCGTCGAAAATTGACAACCCCTTTCGTCAACGAGCGAGAACGAGCGGAAACGAGCGTGAGCGAGCGCGAACGGCATCAATCAATCGTCCTCGTGCTCGTGCTCGTGCTCGAATGCGTCTTACCACCCATGAAGGTCAACCGCCGAGCACATCCATTGCAATCCGCGTGCTCGAGTTCGGAATGCGGATAAAGCAAACGCTTCAAGGTCAGCCAAAGCTCGTTCGGGGTGGCAACTCTCGAGCACGAGCACGAGGACGAGCACGAGCACGAGGACGATTCGTCCTCGACGTTCCCGCTCGTTCCCGGCGTTCCCGCTCGCTTACGCTCGCTGCTACCCCGCTTGGACCCGCAAGATCTGAATCAACAAACGCAATCGCTCAGCAACATCTGGCAATTCCAAAAGTTGTTGGCGCGGCGCCAATTCGCTGACAAAAGCCGCTCCCACCACATCCGCCAAAATTTCTGGACTATCGATCTGGTGCATCTGCTCCAGCAAATTCGGCGGCAAGGGCAGCCCCAGTTGTTGTATCCGGACACAGAGCTCCTTGACTTTTTCGCCTAAAGCGTCGGCTTCGACCGCATTAACGATTCTGGATTCGATCAACTCGATCTCGGCAATCCGAAATGGTTCCTCTTGGGTCCAATCAACGATCCGGACTCGGGCCAAGCCTTGAAGGACCAGATTAGAAGTTCCGTTTTCGTTACCCACGCAGGCGCGGATCAGGCCGATTCCAGCAACCGAGCGCAGATCTTCCACTCCTTTCGGCTCGCGTATTCCTGTCTTAGCCAACGCCACCGAGAACATTCTTTCGCCGGTCAAGCAGTGGCTCAGCATCTGGCGGTACCGGTTCTCGAAAATATGGAGCGGAAGCAACGAATGCGGGAATAGCACCGCATTCGGGAGCACCATAATGGGAACTTCACGTGGAATACGAATCACGACTTGAACTCACGAGGTAACCGTCGAGCAAGCTGATCAACGTCCTTATCTCCGCGTCCTGAAAGATTGACCACGACCAACTGGTTCGGCGGCATGTCGTGCGCATGCTTGATGACATACGCCAGCGCATGCGTCGATTCGAGTGCAGGCAGAATACCTTCGGTCTTGGCTACAATTTGGAACGCTTCCAGCACTTCGTCATCGGTAGCATAATCGTAGCGGACGCGCCCGATCTCGTGCAGATAGCTATGCTCAGGACCTACGGCTGCGTAGTCGAGCCCGGCGGAAATCGAGTGAGTGCGCTGGATCTGACCGTCTTCGTCGGCCAGCAGATACGTCTTAGTACCTTGAAGTACACCCAACCGGCCGCCTTGAAAGCGAGCGGCATGTTGTCCAGGCAAAATACCAGTTCCACCTGCCTCGACCCCGACCATGGCGACATTTTCATCCGCCAGAAAAGGGTAAAATAAACCAATCGCGTTACTGCCTCCACCCACACAAGCAACCAGCAGGTCAGGTAGCCTTTCTTCGACCGCAAGAATCTGTCGCCGGGTTTCGTCACCGATGATTCGGTGAAAATCTCGCACCATCATCGGGTACGGGTGCGGACCATAAGCGGTACCTAACAGATAGTGAGTCGTACGGACATTCGTCACCCAATCGCGCATCGCTTCGTTGACCGCTTCTTTGAGAGTGGCTT
>Ga0209240_1000250_pt1 | contig 22180 bp, 20 predicted proteins | sample GraSoi_2013_80cm_FD_185828 | JGI IMG/M metagenome (GOLD analysis project Ga0209240, IMG submission 185828) | Grasslands soil microbial communities from the Angelo Coastal Reserve, California, USA - Sample 9_17_2013_80cm (SPAdes) (version 2) | ecosystem: Environmental > Terrestrial > Soil >...
GTCGACGTGCTTCGCCGCTACATCGATGCCGCCATCAGAAGAACCCCCGAAATAGAGCGCCGGATAGGGCCGTTGCACCGCCGGATACAACAGTTTCGCTCCCCGTACCCGTAGTTGTTCTCCTTCGAAATTAACCTCTCCTTGGTTCGCTAAAATCGAACGCCAGATCGTCAAAAACTCATCGGTGATCTTGTATCGAGTGTCATGGTCGACGAACAGTCCGTCACCGGCCAGCTCAACCGGGTCTCCTCCGGTCACCACATTGATCAGGATCCGTCCATTACTTAGCCGATCGAAGGTCGCAGCCATCCGGGCAGCTAAACTCGGTGAAACCAGCCCTGGTCTAACCGCCACCAAGAATCGCATCCGCTTGGTGTTGGCGGCCAGAAAAGAGGCCGTGACCCAGGCATCCTCACAGGAACGTCCGGTTGGCAACAGTGCTCCGTAAAATCCCAAGTTATCGACCGCCGCAGCCACCTGTTGCAGGTAACCCAAGTCGAGCATTCGCCCACCGTGGTTTGTTCCCAGGTAGCGGCTGTCTCCGTGTGTAGGAATGAACCAAAAGACTTTCATGGTGTGGACGTGTGCGAGGCGTAAACGATATCGGCAACCCGGATCGCTTTCGGCATCAAACCAAGCCGAAAGAAAATGTCAGCGCCGGCCTGTTGTTCGTTCACGATCTCTGTCGAGATCGGTTGAGCATAGTAACGCTGCTTACGAAGTTCGGACCGTTCCATCACGGCTGGACTTACGCCGAGCTTCTCAGCCAGAAAATCCACTTTGCCCGACTCCGCCCTGCTGTTCGACGCCAGCATGCAAAGCATGGAAACACCGGCGAACCAGCTGACAACCCCCTTCATTGAAGTGAAGTCCCAACGCGCAAACATCCCAAAACAAAAGCCTACTACTTCAGTATAGTCAAGAAGGGTTCTCCGTTCACGGTTCGCAGTTCTCGGTTCACAGTTAATGGCCAGGGCCCATCAACCCGCCTCACCCATAAGTCCCATGTGTCCCATGAGTCCCATCCGAGAACGAAGCCGACGATCGCCGTATTGCTCATGGCGCCGCCAATGCCTCACCGCCAGCCCCGTCTTTCTTCCCTGAAAAATAAGTTTGAAGAAACGGCTTCGAGTCGTGAGAAATGAGCATGGCTTTAAACGACACCCCCCAAGAAGCAATTGCTGGCGGAAAAACCGCTCTCGGCATTGAGTTCGGCTCGACTCGCATCAAGGCGGTGCTAATCGGCCAGGATCACACTCCGATCGCGTCGGGCAGCTATGATTGGGAAAACCGATACGAGAATGGCATCTGGACATACAGTCTCGAGGATGTCTGGAAAGGCTTGCAGGAGAGCTATCGGACCCTGAGCAGGGAGGTTTCCGATAACTACAACACTCCGCTTAAGACCGTTGGCGCCATTGGCTTCAGCGCGATGATGCACGGCTATTTGGCATTCGATAAAGACGGAAATCTACTCGTCCCGTTTCGTACTTGGCGAAATACGACGACGGCGCAGGCTGCCGCTGCCCTCACCGACCTGTTCCAGTTCAACGTTCCGCTTCGTTGGAGCATCGCCCACCTTTATCAAGCGATATTGAACCAGGAACCCCACATCAAAGATATCAGCTATCAGACCACCTTGGCAGGTTATGTTCACTGGAGACTGACCGGAGAAAAGGTTTTGGGCATCGGCGATGCATCGGGCATGTTTGCCATCGATAGCACCACCAATGATTACGATGCGAACAGGGTCCAGCTATTCAACAAACTGCTTGGAGGGGAAAAAATCGCCTGGAAACTGTTAGACATCTTTCCGAAAGTTCTGGTGGCAGGAGATGCCGCTGGAGTGCTTACCGAAGAAGGCGCTCGGCTGCTTGATCCCACGGGCCAACTAAAAAGCGGTATTCCACTTTGTCCGCCCGAGGGCGACGCAGGTACTGGCATGGTAGCCACTAACAGCGTGGCCGAACGAACGGGCAACGTTTCCGCGGGAACATCCGTCTTCGCCATGATCGTTCTGGAAAAGGAGCTCTCGAAACTGCACCTGGAGATCGATATGGTGACGACGCCAAGCGGCAAGCCGGTGGCTATGGCTCATACCAACACCTGCACATCCGATCTCGATGCCTGGATCGGCCTGTTCCGCGAATTTGTGGATGCGCTGGGCGTGGAGATCAGTCAATCCAAGCTGTTCGAGACGTTGTATAAGAAGGCCCTCACCGGTGATGCGGATGCCGGCGGCCTTCTTGCTTATAATTATTTTGCAGGGGAGCCTATTACGCAGGTTGAAGAAGGGCGTCCGCTGTTCGTTCGCAGGCCCGAAAGCCGATTCTCACTTTCGAACTTCATGCGGGTGCATCTGTTCTCCGCACTCGGCACATTGAAGATCGGGATGGACATCCTTTTTGAGGAGGAACAAGTGCAGATCGACAAGGTTCTCGGCCATGGTGGGTTTTTCAAAACGGAGGTAGTGGGCCAGAAGATGATGGCGGCAGCGTTAAATGTGCCCGTGTCCGTGATGGAAACTGCCGGCGAAGGCGGCGCCTGGGGCATCGCCTTACTGGCCGCTTATATGCTCCGCAAGAAAGAGAGTGAACCTTTAGAAGCCTATCTCTCCGCCAAAGTCTTTGCAGCGGCCAAAAGCTCGACCCTACCTCCTGATAAAGGGGATGTAGCCGGCTTCACCGCCTTCATGGAGCGTTACAAAGAGGGACTTGCTATCGAAAGTGCCGCCGTGCAGGCGCTGAAATAGCGAGGTCGAACCTGTCCCGAAGGGACTTAAGGACTCAGCGTGGGGTTTTAACCCCAGGATAAATCCAAAATCAGGAACCCGCCCTGAAAGGGCGGTAGACAATTCGTTTCCAACCTTATTTGCGAGCGGGTTTCATAGCGCCGACTCTGCCGCCCCGTTGGGGCGGATCATTTTACGGATTATACCCGGGGTTAAAACCCCGGGCTGAGTCCTGTCATCCCTTCGGGATTAGTCCCTTTGGGACGACCATTTATCCCTCGAAAAACGGCGAACAAATGCAAACCCTTCCCACCCTAGTCCAGAGACAGACCTCGCAGAACCTTTGAACGCTTCGTATGCACTGGCTTAATCACGCACTCTGCCAACTCATTCAATTCGTTCAATTCTCTGGCATGGCGTTGACCCCACGCGCAAAGAGCTACCAAAACCGGCTCACCACGGGAAAAGTGGTTCTTATTCCGTAGCGCGGTAGGCGCAAAACGGTCATTGGCCATGAAATGGCCGAACAGAATAGCCCAGGGCTTTAGCCCCCAAATTGGTGGGGCGAGGCTCCCGGAAGACCGAAGAGTATTAGCAGGGGCTTAACGTGTCTCGCCGCCATCGAGAAATAGTAGGCCAGTAGTCGTGCCGAGCCGGTCCCCTGATATGCCACCTCCTCGGCCCAAACTCATTATAGACCAACGGCTCGGCGCGTTTTTCGACCTAATATCATGCTCTAGCGTCGAATCATCCTCGACTCTGTTATAACCTTGGGTCTATCCGGAGCCTCGCCCCACCAATTTGGGGGCTAAAGCCCTGGGCTATTCTGTAGGCCATTTCATGGCCAAAAGACCAGCTGCAAACCCTCTCACCAATCACCAATCACCTTCAGGAGTTCGCGAGCACTTTTCTGGTTACTGTCGTGAGATCTGCAGCAAATCCTTAAAAACCGATGGGTGTCTTCTTTTTCCGAGTGCTGAGGAGGTCAACTTTGTGCTTCGGTGTAATCGGTGGTACCCTGCAAGTGTAGTCGTAAGATTTCCTCCTCCCTCCGACGCCATTACTCTTGAGCGTAGCTCGGTCTAGGTATTTAACGATCCCAAAATGCGAACTCGGTTCAGCGCTTGCTTGGACTTGCTCTAAACGGCAACGAATAGTCCGATCTTTTGATCAAACTGCCGGATTGGTTGTCTGAGCCGGGTCATGCTGTCCGAACGAGCCGCGGGAAGCAACCTGATTAGGTTCCACCCGAGCTAGCCGCGAATGAGCTGGTTATTATTTCGGCGAGCGCTGGATGCAGGAATTCAGTTAACGATTACGGCAGGCGGAACAAAGAAGAGCAGGTATTACGAGTATTGAATTGTAGTAGCTCCTAACGAAATACATTCACGTGAGAACGCCCACAAGAAGAGTTACTATGACTATTATTTCCGGACCGGTGAAACCGGTTTACTACCATCCTGATGCGAGGCAACCAACAGCGGCGGTAGAACAAGGGCGCCGCAAGGCCGTATATTGGCTGATGCTCTTGGCGGCACTCATATCTTTGCCGGTCGGGGTTCTCTGCCTCCATGAGTCCCTGACGGCGCGAACGGCCGGTACCGATCAACTGGATTTCACCGCTGAAGGTGCACCGAGTCATGTCGGAGTTACCATTGATGAAGCCCTCCAGGGGGTCAGTGTTCGACATTAGTAATAGGTTTGCAGTCAGTTTTCCCACTGGGCCGTCGAGATTTGCTTTAGCAGGGGGCCAGAAAGACGGTCAAATTTAGTCTAACTTCAAAGAGAAAAGCAAAGTATGTACAAACAAGAGAAACAAACGGTCGATCCGCAAATAATCGAGCAGCTTAATGTGAGGAACTTGATCAACGGCGTCGACGTCGCGGCCTTGGGCGAGATCATTTCGGACTTCAAAGCCGATCCGAAAACGGCGAAGTTCGAATTCCGGAGCTCGACAGACTGGCAGGGCGGCGCCGTCGTAAACTCGACCTTCACTGGTCACAAGCGCAGTGGTGTGGATAACGCCAGAGCGAAGCCTCACCAACTGGCGGGCGATGAGCCGGTGGCTCTTCTTGGGAGCGGCAAGCACGTCAGCCCGGCTGGCCATCTGCTGCACGCAATGTGTCACTGTCTGATGGTCACAACCGCCTACCACGGGGCCGCGCGAGGAGTGAAGATCGACTCCCTGCGGGTCGACGCAGAAGGCAGTCTCGACCTGCAAGGATTCCTGGGATTGAACGACAAGGTAAAGCCCGGGTTCAAACACATCCATCTCAAGGCTTATATCGACTCGCCGAACTCGCCCGAAGAAGTCCTCGCGCTTTTCCAGTATGCCCAGGTACGCTCCCCGATATGCGCTACGGTCCGTCAAAACGTGAAGGTCTCCTGGGAATTCGACATCGAAGCCATCGATGCCGGTCCGGACACGGGCGAGGACCGGCACGGCGTCAACTTCCCGAACCTGGCCGCCACGGTACAGGCGGTGAAAGAAACTCCGGTGCTAGCCAAGTGCAAGTTCTACACTTCCGCAGAGTGGCTGGGCGGCGCCAAGATCAAGTCAGCACACCCGGGGTTTGATCAAGCCGACGGAGAACCCCTGATACGTCACCGGGAAGAAAGCCCGAAAGGTTACGTCGGCGACGAGCCTGCCGCGCTGCTGGGCTCCGATGCCGGCCCGTCGCCGTCGGAGACGCTCCTGCATGCTATGGCGAACTGCGTCTCGGTGACCGCTTCCTACCACTCGGCGGCCCGGGGGGTCCCGCTCGACGCCTTCAAAGTGAACCTGGAAGGCGACATGGACTTGCAGGGGTTCGCGGACCTCGACGACAACGTGACGCCAGCCTATCAGAACATCAGGGCGAAGGTCCAAATCAAGGCCGGTGGGAAGGAAAAGGATATCGCGGAGCTTTTGAAGTTCGCCACCTCGCATTCCCCGATGTGCGACAGCGTCAGCCGGCCGGTCGATGTCTCGTTTTCCCTGGTGCATAACGGCATAGCCATTTCCTGACGGCCCGTTGGGCAAAGCTCGGGCACGGGCCGCCCGAGCGCGTCCAGGCGTGGACACAATCGGCCTTCGAGGTCGTCCTGACGAACGCTCCCCTGCTGTTTGCGCTGGTGTGCATTGCGTCCGCGGTTCCGACTCTGGCGTCGACTACCCTGAAAGGGCCGGTACCGTTCACGAGCCGTTATCTGCTGCCTGGGCTCACAAACATATGAAACGGTAGATGGTTTTGGTCTGACGCTTACCCTTCAGGAGCCTTGCCCGTAATACGCATTCTTCCCGTGCTTACGAAAGAAGTGCTTGTTCAACAAATGCTCAGGAATTGCCGGGGATTGCGGATTCAGCTGAAGGGCGCGATACGCCATCTCCGCCACAATCTCGAGGGCAGCGGCATTCTCCACTGCTTTCTTGCCGCTCGGTCCCCAAGCAAAAGGACCATGATTTAGAACCAAAACCGCACAGACTGCATCCGGATCAAGCTTCTGAAACCGTTCAACAATGACATTACCGGTTTCCCACTCGTAGCTCGCGTCAATCTCCGCCGCGGTCAACGGACGGGTAACCGGTATTTCGCCATAGAAATAATCTGCATGCGTAGTCCCCAAACAGGGGATGGCTTTCCCCGCTTGCGCAAACGAAACGGCGTAACGGGAATGCGTGTGGACGATGGCGCGAATACCACTAAAAGCCAGAAACAAGCGCCGGTGAGTTGGAGTGTCCGAAGAAGGACGCAATGATCCTTCCACTACCTTCCCTTCCAAATCCACAATCACGATATCCTCCGGCCGAAGGACGCTGTAGTCGACACCGCTCGGCTTAATCGCGAAAACGCCACGACTATGATCCGCCACACTAACGTTACCGAACGTCAGGTCGCACAATTTGAACCGCGGCAACAACAAATTGGCTTCGTAACACTCGTCTTGGATATCGCGATAACCGGCCATAAGAGAATCAACCGCGAATGGACACGAATGAACGCGAAAATAGACACGAAGAAAAGGCGAACCGCAGATGAACACAGATATACGCAAATAAGGCTTCGCCAGACCGGAGGAGATGGCTCCGCGAAAAATGTATCTGCGTCAATCTGCGGTTGGATTCATTCTCTTTGTCTTCGCGTCCATTCGCGTCCATTCGCGGTTGTTTTGTAATCTGCGGATCTTTTAAGTTTTCTAACTCGATCTGTGGTTCTGGAAAATGTTCTCGCCCGGATACGGCATCGGATTCGGCAACGGCGTGTACACGTGCTCCATGCCAACTATCTTGAATGCGTCGTATAGCACTGCAGCGCAATGACCGAAGGCCACCGCAGCATGATGATGGAATCGGCCCAGAAGAACGTGCCGATAGAACCGGCTAAATCCGGGTAGATACGCGGTGCCGGTACACCCGAAAGTCTTCGGATCGAGGTCGAGAAAATGACCTTCCATCAAGTAGGCCTGCATCTTGTCACCCACCCCGTGCACTTGGACGACGGTAATCGGTGACGCCGAAAATTGGCCCTCGATTGTACCGCGGGTGATATCTGCCGGCGTGTCCGGCTCCATCATCCGTTTCATGATCACCTGAAATTTCATTTCCGGGTTCTTCAACAATCTGGTGGAGGCGTTGCCGCAGTGGAACATTCCCACCATGTCTTTAATCGGATAATCGGTCAGGCTCGCATGCAAGTCCTTCGGGATACTATGATTGATGTCGAGGATTCCCACGGTCGCATCCGACGCATACTGGCCGAGAAGCTCTGCAATCAGTGAGTAACAATCGTTTTCACACGCGATGGGGAATCCGCCCTGGGCCATCCGTCCGTTAATGAAACAAGGAACATGGCGCAGACTAAGTTCCTGCTCAGACCAGCATTGGGTCGCGGCCCCGGATAATTTCAGTTGATCGCGAAAGTTTTTGATCGCCCGTTCATAAACAGACAATCGGTCCGCAAATTCTTCGTCCGGGATACTGGGCATCTCCCGCTTCATATCCGTCTTGATCGCCTGGGTATCTTCCCCTTTCGCGTTGATCCGTTTGATCTCATTTTGCAGATCAAACAGCCCTAGCTCCTCGACCTCGATCCCGATCGAGTTGACCGACGCAAGATTATAATTGCACGTCTCAAAATCACGGGGACGTGGCCCAAACAATCCTACGGTCGCGTTGCGAATTCCTTTAACGACTTTCACCACCTTGATGAAATGCGCGATCTCTTTTACCGCTTCATCCGCGCTGACCACCGGAAACTCCGGTAAATGCACACGCTTCGCCATGCCTCGTTTGCTCACCGCCAACGCCGCCGATAATAGTCCGCAGAGAGCGTCACCCCGCTTCTCCAATAAGGTGGCCCCAGATTCTTCCGCGGCGGCGATCAGCATCACGGGTCCATCGAAAAGCTTGATAAAGTACGCGTCCTCAATCTCAGGCGAAAAGTTCCCCAGAAAATAAACGACCGCGTCACACCCCGCTTGCTTGAATTGGCGAGCCGCTTCGATGGCGTGATCCTTGGTTTCAATGATCTGGCTTGGACCCTCGGGAACGAACGGCTCGATACCGGCTTGCCGGCAGCCCGCCAACACTCGCTGCGTCCGTTCTGCAGAAAGCGAGCGGGGGAAACAATTTCTTGAGGCTGAAACCAGGCCAAGCTTGATATCAGGTGAATAGCTGCCAAGGGGGAGATACATGGGTGGATGAGAAGAGGGTGATTAGTGAGTGGTGAGAGATCGCAACGGAATAGTAATCAGTGATCAATGTTTTTCCAGATCGGCACTCCGGAAACTGATTACTGTAACACTGATTACTGATTACTGTTTCTTAGCGTCAATGCCATCAAAAGCGATATTAGCCCGGGGTCACTTGATGTAAATGTATAAAATTCGGGTCACGAAGAAATTCCGGCGAGTCGATCTTCTAACCTAAAATTATCCGGTTATCATTAGAGCAGGTGACCGATGACACGTCAGGCAGGTGCGGTGGGGCGAAAAACTCGGCGCGCCGCTGAAATGTGGTTTCTGATTGCGCTGTTCGCGCCGGTTTTGAGCCGGTTCGAGCGGGCCGGCACGCCCATCGTGTCCAAGCAATTGAAACGTGGAACCGTCACCAATCTTAAGTGTCGGTCACATCCACGGCGCGGCTCAAAACCGGCGCGGTTGACTAAAGAAAAAACGAAGCTGTGGGCGCGCCGAGTTTTTCGCCCCACCGATCAGGGGCCCCATCGCCCCATCGCCCTTTCGCCGTTTCGCCCTTTCGCCCTTTCGCAGCCCCCTCCCCGATCATTTGTCATTTGTCAGCAGCCTTGCCCACTGCTTGTTTGATATTGGAATCACATTTCATCAAACCACTCGCCGCTATGAGCTCATCTTCGCAAACACTTGATGGCATCGAAATCAGGGGTCCGATCGCAGAAAATTTTTCCGAGATTTTAACCCCGGACGCACTGCGGTTCGTGGCTCGCTTGCAAAGGGAATTTAACGGTCGACGCAAAGAACTGCTCGAACGGCGCGAAAAGCGGCAGGCCGAGATCGATCAGGGCAAAAAACCTGATTTCCTTCGGGAAACAGCCCATATCCGTGAGGGGGATTGGCGGGTGGCGCCCATTCCGGACGATCTACAGGATCGGCGCGTGGAAATTACGGGTCCTACTGATCGCAAGATGGTGATCAATGCCTTGAACTCAGGCGCTAAGGTGTTCATGGCTGATTTCGAGGATGCCAACGCTCCGACCTGGAACAACATGATCGAGGGACATATCAACCTTCGAGATGCGATCCGACGGACCATCGACTACACCAGTCCCGAAGGGAAAGCGTACCGGCTGAAAGATCAGGTCGCCGTCCTTTTGGTCCGTCCACGTGGTTGGCATCTGGTCGAAAAACACCTTTTCGTCGATGGTGAACCCGTTGCCGGCGGTCTCTTTGATTTTGGACTCTACCTTTTTCACAACGCCAAGGAGCTGCTGGCGCGAGGAAGTGGGCCTTATTTTTATCTGCCAAAAATGGAAAGCCATCTCGAAGCCAGGCTTTGGAACGATGTCTTTAGCCTGGCTCAAGACGAGCTCGGTATTGCTCGAGGATCAATCCGAGCCACTGTTCTGATCGAGACCATCTTGGCGGCGTTCGAGATGGATGAGATTCTCTACGAGCTTCGTGATCATTCCGCCGGTCTTAACTGTGGACGCTGGGATTATATCTTTAGCTGTATTAAACGGTTTCGAAACAACCCGGATTTTATCCTGGCAGATCGCGCCCTCGTGACCATGACGACGCATTTTATGCATTCGTATTCGCTTTTGTGCATCAAGACCTGCCATCGGCGCGGCATTCATGCGATGGGCGGCATGGCGGCTCAGATTCCGATCAAAAATGATGAAAAGGCCAATGCGGAAGCTTTTGCCAAAGTAAAGGCCGACAAAGAACGAGAAGCCAACGACGGTCACGATGGTACCTGGGTGGCCCATCCCGGGCTCGTTCCGGTCGCGCTCGAAGCTTTCGACGCGGTGATGAAGACGCCCAATCAAATCGATCGGAAGCGCGACGATGTTTCCGTCACTGGCGTCGACCTGCTCCGTTTCGGCCCGGAAGAGCCAATCACGGATCAGGGCTTACGCACCAATGTCAGCGTGGGTGTCCAATACTTGGAAGCCTGGCTTCGAGGTTCAGGGGCTGTTCCTATCTTTAATTTAATGGAAGATGCCGCCACCGCAGAAATTTCCAGGGCTCAAGTCTGGCAATGGATCCGTAGCCCCAAAGGCAAGTTGGCTGATGGCAGAAAGGTCACGGCCGAACTGTTTACCACGGTTCTGAGCGAGGAACTCAAGAAGATCGAGAACTGGCTCGGCCCCGATCGCTACCGCAAGGGACGTTTCCAGGACGCCGCTGATCTTTTCTCAAAAATCACCACCAGCAATGACTTTGTCTCTTTTCTGACTCTGCCAGGCTATGACCGCTTGGGGTGAAAAGCCGAACGTGAAATGTGAAAAGTGACTGGCCGAGTGGCGACTAAGGAACTTTCCGGCACCAAATAAGTATTGACAGGCAGCGCTCATCACGGGCTCCGCCACAGCTTTCACCTTTCACCTTTCACCTTTCACCTTTCACTTGTCACGACTGCGACCTCCTATGTTGATCGATCTGTCTGACCGCGCAAAATTCCGGGTTACGGGAGGGGATCGAGTTCGTTTTCTAAACGGCCAATTAACGAACGAGTTGAGAGACGCTAAACCCGGTCAAACGATCTATGCCTGTGTCCTAACTACCAAAGGGAAACTTTGCGGAGATCTTTTCGTTACTCCACTTGAGGATGCATTCCTTCTCGATTGCCATCCGTCCCTTCGCGAAACCCTACTAACTCGCTTGGAAAAATACGCGATTGCCGACGATGTCGAATTCTCGGATCAAACCGACGAGTTAACTCTGTTTCATACTCTTGCGCCCGAACTTCCCAAGGCGATTTTACCCGAGGGGACGGTGTCACGATGTAACCGTTTTGACGCGGAAGGCTATGACCTGCTGGTACCGGTTGCCCTGAAAAACGTGGTCCCCCAACTATTGCAGGAAAAGGTGCTCGAGCGGGAACAGGTTGAGACCTTCCGGATCGAAAGCGGTATCCCTGAATGGGGCCATGAGTTAAGCGAAGACGTTATCCCAAATGAAGCAGGACTAGACAAGCGGGCGATTAGCTACATAAAAGGATGCTATGTCGGCCAAGAGGTTATTAGCCGGCTGAAGAGTATGGGGCACGTCAATAGAAACCTCTGCGGCGTTCAGCTCATCAGCGGATCTACGCTAACCGCTGGTGACAAGCTGGTGAATGATTCCGGCCAGCAAATCGGCACGGTCACGAGCGCCGAAAAAAGCGAACGACTCGGGGGATGGATCGGTCTGGCCTATGTGAGACGCAATTTTGTTCAGCCCGGCTCCAGGTATCATCTGCAACACCCAAATAATTCTGACTTGATCGGAACGGCAGAACTCCGCAGCCTTCCGTTCATCCCATGATAAAACGATTTGTCGCCCTTGCTGCAACGCTGATTGTAACCAGCTCCGCCCTTTCGGCCAAAGATGTCGCGGTGTTCGATGTTCAGTGGAAAGAAGGCAAACAACGCCAGACTAGGAGCTTTGCGATCGCGTTCGACGAGGATGCCGCTCCGTACACGGTCTTTAATTTTAAGAAATTGATCAAAGAGAAGTTTTTCGTAAAGACCACGATCCATCGAGTGATCCCGAATTATCTAATCCAGGGAGGCGATCCATTGACCAAGAAAAAGGATCGAAACGTGATGGGAACCGGGGGGCCCGGCTACACTCTACCGGCAGAGATCCGTCTCAAGCACGTACGGGGCACAGTCGCCATGGGCGCTCTCCCGGCTAAGGTGAATCCGAAACTCGAGTCCAATGGCAGCCAGTTCTACATTTGTTTGAGGAATATTCCGACGCAGGACGGCAAGGACACGGTATTTGGTCACGTCGCAAGCGGGATGGATACACTGATGGAGATCAGCAACGCCGTGGTAGATACCAACAATAATCCGATCAACCCGATTGTGGTCACGCGTACGTATTTGATCGACGAGTCGAAACTAGGCGGTCAGGCAGCGAAGTTTTAGTAGTAGCGCCCTGAAGACGAACCCTGTTCAAACGCCGATCGCTGGGCCCAGCCTTCTACAACTTCGACTCTTCGGTAGCGGCAACTGTCCTATAGTCTCTATGGGTTTGCCGGCCAATCTTGATTACCCTTATCGCTACCCGGATTTACTCCCGAGATGCGTCGAACCTATCTCCAAGCGTAGAATGTTATACGTTAGTGGCTGCTCTCCGGTCGAGGTGATTAAGCGACGGGGAGCTCCCCGACTAGCCCGAGCTCGAGAGGATACTTAACGCACCACTTGGCAAGGATCGCAGCGGGCTTCGATCAATTATCGATCACAGGAATCGCTAGCTCGCCTTCCGAGGGCCAGCTCTTTCAAGAATCGCCTCTACGAAAAATAAGGCGTTTTGAAGCTACCTCCCGAGTAGGCCCCGGAATGAGATCAACAAATTTAATCTGCGAGCGTCGTCTCCTCAACAAGCGAGAGCTCATTATAAAGCTCGTCTCCGTTAGCGAAGGAGCTTAAGATTCAGGGATTGTGAGCGCCATCAAAGGGCAATGCCGAACAATATTCGGTGAGCAGTCGAGTTCGAGATTCCTCCACTTCAAGATCACTGGGCTGGCCGCCGAACGCCGCGCGACGAGTCCGGGCAACCCACTAAGCGGCGAGTCAGTTGCTAAACAATGCGTAAAATAAACTTCATTGCCCTGGCCATAGTCGTTGCTCTGGCAGGCTGCGCCACCGAGTACTACACCTATTCCGGTTCGCCCGTGATTCAGGGCCAGGGAGGCGCCAGTAAGCGAGTTGGCGGAGTCGACCTGTGGGTCATAGGAACGCCGCCTCGTAAGTTCCGAGTCATTGGCTATCTTACGGACAGTCGCCCAGGCGGGCCCATTCCCATGGCGGCCCGGGACGGCCAGCTGGCTGAGAAGGTCAGAGCGGCAGGAGGTGATGGTCTCATCATGAATTCAGACGTCTCCAGATACATGGGCACTTTCACCACCACAAACGCGTCTGCCTATACATCCGGCAACGTCAACCTTGCCGGTGATGTTGCCAATTTCAACGCCAACACCAATGCCTATGGCAACTCGGTGAGTGTTCCCCTAAATCGCCGCGAAAGCCGCTATTTTGTTATCAAGTACGCAGACTAAACAAGTGTGGTAGTCTCCCTCGAAGCTGCAGCCCCGCGCCGAGTTTTCCGGCCTACCAACACTGGGTAATCGCCCGCTGTTTGGCCCGCCAAAAAAATCCGACATACGCGCGGCTAGGATCTCTGAACCGATTCGCGGTCATGCGCCCCATGCAAATACGTATCCCACCCGAAATAGGTTGAGAACGCCTCGTTCAAAACCGTGGCCGTTTGTGACGCATTCATTGCTGCATGATGTTCGAAGCCGTGCTTACAAACATGCCTCATTAATTGTTGTAAACGAGGCACTCTGACTACTGCACGGCTGCCGAACGTATCTAATGGATCGTCGACGAATTCTCCGTCGCCGACGTAGGCGCGGATGACACCGTTACGATCATCGGTCGTAATTCGGGCATAACTAAACGGGCCAGCCGGAGTTCGGCCCGCAACCGTGCCGTACGTATTTTCGGTTCCTAATGTGGTCGCCAAGATCTCGGCATTCGCCATCTTGACGTCCGAGAAGAAACTCTTCGCCCAGTTACCACAGTGGAATAGGACGCACTTGTCCGGGTCATTACCGTAGTTGTTGTTCCAATCGACCAGAGCGCTTGGTTTTCCGGAAGCCAGTTGCAGCGCATACATTGACGCGACGCCCGTGATATCGACCTCGCATGCGCTCGGCAAAAGGCTTTCACTCATCATGCTCATCAAAGTACAGACATTGACTCCGTAGTTATGCTGCAAGGAGTCCCAACACTGGATAGCCGTTGCATCGATCCCATAGCGCACCATCCAATCGTCAATCACAATCCCAAGTTTCGCCATTTTCACGAGCGAAGGCGCCGGCACTCCTCCGGTAGGGACATAAGAGCGAATCGTTCCCAGCCGCTCGCCTACTCGCTTGTTGCTATCTACTATCTTTTCTGCGCTTCCAAAAATTTCCGACAGATCAGCCGTGCTGACGCTGATCCCAAAAGCTTGCAGCAGTTTTTCGCTGTAACGGGTGGTGTTAAAGGCATTCGGTCTGGCCCCGATGGCGCCGAGACGCGCGTTCTTCAGATAGCGAACCACGCGGCACACCGCCGCAAATCGTTTAATATCTGCGCGGAATGAATCGGTCACCGGATGGACCGTATGAAGTTCCGTCAGGCTAAAGGGATAGCCGTACTGATAAAGATTATTGCAAACCGAAATCTTGCCGCAAAAAGCGTCGCGTCTAAGCTCTACGGCAAATTTAGATAAGTCGTCTGGATATGCCTGCACCAGGATTGGTACTCGAAGACCGGAAAGCTTTATGGTGTCAGCAATACCCTTTTCGTCTCCAAAGTTTGGGAGAGTAACGAGGATTCCATCGATACGATGCCGATTCTCGTCAAAAAGAGCGGCGCATTTCTGAGCATTGGCCCAAGTTTCAACCGCGCCTAGTTTAGTGGCCTGCTCATCGAGAATCACTGCCTCGATGTTCTGTTCATTCAAAACCGTAAGGATATCCTGGCGTCCTTGGGTGATCAGGCTGTCGGGAAAGAAGTTTCGGTTCCCGACGATCACTCCTAACACAATCTTTTGCTGGCTTTTCATAGTTAGTTTCTTAGTCTGCCCCGAAGGGGCAACAGAGCTCAGCCCAGGGTTTTAACCCTGGGTTAATTGTTCCGAAAAGATGGGCCCTGAAAGTGGCGCCAGAAGATGATCGCCGGGAGTATTGGCGTACCACCTTGACTAAACGACACCAATCTGGTGCCACTTTCAGGGCACGTCGCGTGCTAATACCGAACCCAGGGTTAAAACCCAGGTTAAAACCCTGGGCTGAGTCCTTTTGCCCCTTCGGGGCGGAGATCAAACGGTTTCCTATGGGGGTAGAGTTCGCCATTTTATTGATCTTTGGCCCGGGATTCCGCTTTCGATCTGGTAAACCGCGCAAGTTTGGCAAAGAAATCCTCCAAAATGAATCGCTGATCGACTGTGTGATAGAACCGGATCGGCCGATATTTGCCGGTGTGCACATAGTTCATCTCGCTGTTAAATTCGGGCGCCGGAACCCAATCGTAGCTACCGCAATCCTCATACATCATCACACCAACTGCCGGCGAGTCCCCCAGTGAACGATGTTCGATCGGGCCATGGCGATGATATTTGTTGTTCCAGTCAATCAACTGCTCGACTAAGTATTTTCCGAGAGGTCCCTTATCGTAAACCTTCTCTTCCAGCTCGGCATAGCTGACCGCCATCCTTTTATAGACCGTGCTCGGGAGTTGCCAAACTTCGACCTTGGAACGAAAAACTACGTTCGCGGCCGCCACATCATTCGAGAGATTAAACTCCCATCCTCCCACCGGCCATTTGTCACCGCCAATCCAAACCACTCTAACGTTCCGCTCAGCGATTGCCGGTTCTTCCAAAAGAGCGGAAGCCATATCGGTAAGAGGTCCAAGAAAAGCCACGTGCAACGGCCGCGGGTCATCTTTCAACGCCTCGCGAATAATCAAAGCAGAGCCTTCTGATGGAGCCGGTGTCTTCTCATCAGGCAACGCTTTAGCTGCCCCCGGGAATACCGGTACTTGTCCCTGCAGTTCCATTAGCTCAAGCAGCTTAAGAACCTCATCATGACTCGCTTTAAGACTGCCCGGACCGCGCCGATCGCCGAAATGCGCAGGTATGATTCCGTGTAGGTCAAACAGCGGAGTTAAGATGGTATGAACAATCGCGTATTGATCGTCTGCTTCGTTTTTGGCGTCGGTATTGAGAATAACACGTACTCTCTTGGCTGGGTCAGGAATGAAGATTGGATTCATGTGTTTCTTACGGACATTTTCTAACCGCGAATGGACGCGAAAAGAAGGAGTCCAAGGAGTACGAGGAGTTCAAGGAGTACAAGGACTTCAGCCTGGAGCCTCCTTGTACTCCTCGTACTCCTTGAACTCCTTGGACTCCTTCATTTTCGCGTCAATTCGCGTCAATTCGCGGTTATAAAGGGTTTAAATCTTCGCGGTTCTATTTCACGGCGCCTCCCATGCCGGCGACGAAATAGCGCTGAAACAGAAGAAAAACTAACATGACCGGCGCCACTGAGATCAGGACGGCTGCCGCGAGTTGGTCATACTGCGTAGAAAACTGCGTACTGAATTGCACGAGTCCAAGAGGTAACGTCCGCAGCTCGTCGGATCGCAAGAAGATCTGCGCCAAGATAAATTCGTTCCAGGTCGCAACTCCATCGAGTATGCAAAGGGAGACGACTGCCGGTAACGCCAGAGGCAAGGCGATCCGATAAAAAATCCGGAACCAGGAACACCCATCGATTCGCGCCGCTTCAATAATTGCCGTCGGTAACGTCCGGAAATAACCACGCATAACCAAAACGCCGAACGGCACCCCAAATCCGATGTAAAGAATGATCAAGCCGGTGAGCGTATCGATGAGGTTCAACGCATTCATCAAGAGCGTCAAAGGAACCAACGTCATCTGCATCGGCACGATGAGACCAACCAGAACGTAAACAAAAACCTTGTTAGCCCATTTGAAATGCATGTGCGTTAGGGCAAAAGCCGCCATCGCTTCAATCAAGATACCGATCGGCACCTTGATACCGGTGACAATGACACTGTTCCAGAAGTAGTTCCCTACTCCGGTCTGCCACGCTTCCGAAAAGTTTGCCCAGCGGATCGACTTGGGCAGCGAAAACGCACCGTTCACGGCAAAATCTCCGGCATCTTTCAGCGCCGTTAAAACCAAGGTTATAACCGGCATCAACCAAATTAAGGCGGCCACAATCAGCGCGACGTAGAACATCGTAACCTTCACCGACGGCACCCGTGGAGCGTGGGCCTTCCCGCGGCCGCGGGACGAGGCCGACTTTCGCAGGTCTCGTTTCGGTTCTGCCGAGCTACTCGCAGTGGACACCTGGCTCATACCTTTCGAGTCATCATCCGAATGTAGGGGATCGCAAAGATCAGGGTGAGCGAGAAAAGCACGACCGCTATCGCAGTACCCAGTCCCACTTCGTTATAGTTGTAGGTTAAGAAATACATCCAGGTGCTAAGCAATTGGGTCCGGTTAGCTGGCCCGCCGTTCGTCATCGCATAGACAATGTCATACGCTTTCAGCGCGTTGATCGATGTAATAGCCAGCACGATTAAGGTGGTCTCGCGGAGCAATGGGAAGGTGACGTACAAAAATCGTCGAATTGGACCCGCTCCTTCCACTTTCGCGGCTTCGTGCATTTCTGGGGGAATGGTCTGCAGACCAGCCAGGAAAAGGAGCATCGGCAGGCCGACTGCATTCCAAGTCGCCGCTAAAATTACCGGATAAATGGCGATCTGGGGATCAGATAACCAATTTCTCTTGAGGACCTTTAGACCCAAGGCATCTAACAACTGATTAGCCAGACCAAGGTCCGGATGATAGATCCAGGTCCAAATCAATCCTACCACCGCCAACGAGAGAACGGCAGGAAAGTAGAAGATGCTTCGAAAAATATGGCTTCCTCGAAATCTCGAGTTCAACACTAAGGCCAAGCCGAGTCCGATACTGGTCGGCACCAGTAACGCAGCCAGCAGCCAGATCGCATTGTTTTTGAGCGCAACCCAAAACACTTCGTTCCGCGTTAAAAGTGTGACGTAGTTCTGAAAGCCGACAAAGATCTTCTTTGGCGCTACTCCGTCCCAACGAAACAAACTCAAGTACGCCGAGTATAACATCGGATACACGACAACGACGGAGTAGATGACCAAGCCTGGAGCCAGAAAAGCCCAGGGAAGGAATCGCGATCGGTCATTCCTCCCTTTTGGAGATGGGGACCGTTTGCGCCCCGCCGGGATTGTCTCGGGGGGCGCCGTTGTGGTCACCATCTTGGAAGTACTCACGCGACTAATGCGAAGCTTTATAATCTTCCACCGCTTTTTGGATTTGCGCGCAAGCGGCTTCCGGCGTCAATGAACCGAGCACCATCGAGTCTTGTGCCTGGAAAAACGCATTCACCACTTCCTGGGGCAGCGCCTGATCTGTCGGCAGATAAAGTTGAACTCCAGACTGTAACCATTTCACCATCGCGGTGGTGATCGGGCGATCCGCAGATGGAAAGACTCCTACCACCGCGCTGGGCGATCCAAACTCGGACACATGCTTTTTCGCGACTTCTGGTGTGGTTATAAAGGAGGCGAAGAGCAGCGCGGCTTTTTGCTGATCCGGCTTGGACTTAGACCAAAACTGAATTTGTTCCTGAAAACCGGACACCCGTACCGGTTTCTGATCCGCCGGCGCGACGATGGGAATATAGTTGTTAGGGTCCTGATGGGCGGGAATAATATTCTGGTCCTCGATCCAGGGGCCCTGGAAGGTCATCGCCGCACGATCTTGAAACAGGAGAGGCAATGATTCGTTCGGGTCGAGGGAAATAAAGCCGTCATTAAAGTATCCTTTGGTCACCCATTCCTTCAGTTTGGTAAATGCCTGGATAACAGCCGGAGAATTATAGGATTCTTCCATCGCAAACAGCTTGTCGTGAAGGGCCGGGCCGGCAAAATGTTCGATCAGAAAGTCGGTCGTCCGCATGGTCATCCAGCTAAATTTACCCCCACAGGCGAATGGGATGATGCCGTTTGCTTTAAGCTTGGCGCAAGCCTGCTCCAAATCATCAAAAGTCTTGGGCTCCGGAATCCCGAACTTATCGAACAGGCTCTTCTTGTAGAAGATCGTCATGGGACGTACCCAAACCGGGATACCATAGAGTTTGCCGTTATGGCGGGCCAGATCGACGGCCGCGGGAACAACATTTTTGTCCACCCCGTACTGCGCAATCAGGGCTGGGGTTAGTTCCAGGGCATGACCTCCGTCCTCATAGGGAGACGCCAGGCTGCCGCCCCAGTTAAACCACCCATCGGATAATTTCCCGGCTGCCGACGCCACTCTGACCGCTTGCTTGATCTCGTCGGTACTATATTTAGTCCACTTGATTTTGAGGTTTGGGTAAGTCTTCTGAAAATCGTCGATCATCACCTGCCAGGGTTGAGTTGCGATTCCCCAGAAGGAAACCGTGATGTTCCCGGAAGGAACCGGTGGTTTAGCGTCTTGTGCCGAGGCTGAAACTATAGGCCAGGAAAGGCCTGTAAATGCTATTGCAGTTAGGAGGGTTTGGCGTATGGGGGATTTCATGGGTTGTAGAGGACCGTTGCGGTCTCCGCCCCGAAGGGGCGAGATAACTTAGCCCAGGGTTTTAACCCTGGGTTTGATGTGAAAGAGACAGGTGCCCTGCCTGTCCGCCGTAGCTCGGCGTAAGCGAGCGAAGGAGGAAAAGAGGCACCAGATTTACGGCAGCCGATCGAGTTAGCGTACCGATGCTCTAGACTAGCTTCTTCGGGTGCCACCTTCAGGGCACGTCTTATTCGGTCAACTAACCCAGGGTTAAAACCCTGGGCTGAGATCTCACGCCCCTTCGGGGCAGAGAGCCTATTATCAATTCCGGGGGACATAGCGTGCATGCTAGCTTGACAGGAGTTTTTTGGCTGTCGCCGCCAAGCCGAGACCATCAATCCCGTAATGCCGAAATATTTCCGGTTGGCTTCCGGTCACCGTGTGATCATCAGGGAAACCGACAATTTTGAAGCGGGTATGGATGCCAGATTGCAGCAAGAGACTGGCACAGGCTTCACCTAACCCACCGTTGACGCTGTGTTCTTCTACCGTGATTACCCCACGTGTTTCCGTCGCTGCCTGTAAAACCGCCGCGTCATCCAAGGGTTTGATGGTATGCATGCTGATTACACGGCATTCGATTCCGTCCGCGGCGAGTAGATCGGCCGCAGCCAAGGCCGGCGCTACCGTTTCTCCACAGGCTACAAAACTGATGTCTGTCCCGTGCCGAACCAGCGAAGCTTTTCCCAACTCGAATCCGGGCACGGGCCGAGGTAGATGTGGCATCGTTTTCTTTCCCAAACGAAGGTAAGCTGGCGTCCGTAGTTTAGCCGTTGCTTTAATCGCTTCTCGGGTCTCAAAATTGTCGGCCGGAGCGACAATCGTGATGTTATGGATCGCCCGCAGGACCGCAAAATCATGCAGAGAATGATGCGTCGTACCTAACGCGCCATAGCTGACGCCGGCACTAATGCCGATCACACTAACCGGTCGATCGGAATAACAGACATCGTTCTTGATTTGCTCCAGAGAGCGCGCGGTCAGGAAGCAAGCCGGAGAAACCGCAAATACATTTTTGCCAGCCGCGGCGAGACCGGCTGCGATCCCCACCAGATTTTGCTCCGCGATGCCAACCTCCACAATCTGGCCGGGCGCCGCTTTGGCGAAAGGAGCTAGTTTAGCTGATCCTCGCGAGTCGCTGGTGACAACCAAAAGGTCAGAATCTCCCCGGGCTAATTCAAGAAGGGTAGCTGCGAATACCTCTAAGTTCGCTAGCGCTGGTTCCATTATTTCAGCGCGGCCTCTACCGCCTCCAGTTCAGCCATTGCCTGGCTGTATTCCTCATCGCTAGGAACCTTGTGGTGCCACTTGGCCACGTTCTCCATGAAACTAACGCCCTTCCCTTTCTTGGTCTTGGCCAGGATCAGACTGGGTTTCCCCGGCCGAAAAGGGACTTCCTCCAGCGTCCGCACCAAATCGCCGACATCGTTACCGTCACATCGGCGGACCTCAAATCCGAAGGCAGCAAACTTCTCGTCCAAGGGAGCCAATTGGCAGACATCCTCTGTTGAACCGGTGATCTGCAGTCCGTTGCGGTCGACAATCGCAACCAGGTTGTCCAAGCGATAGTGCGCCGCCGTCATGGCTGCTTCCCAGTTAGATCCCTCAGCGAGTTCACCATCTCCCAACAAAACAAAAACTCGATAGTCACGCCGGTCGATCTTTCCGGCAAGAGCAATGCCAACGGCCACCGCCATACCATGACCAAGCGCACCGGTGTTTTGCTCGACTCCATTCACGTCTCGAGTGGGATGGCCGATGTAGTGCGAACCGTATTGGTTCAGCGTCTCTAGATCGCTTTTAGGAAAAAAACCCCTGTCCGCCAGCACCACGAAAAGCGCTTCCGCGCAGTGTCCTTTGCTTTGGATGTAAAAGTCGCGATCCGGACTTTTGAACGTCTCCGGGCTCACCCGCAGGATCCGATTATAAAGGACATTGAGAATATCGAGACAGGATAGATCGCCGCCGGTGTGCCCGGCTTTGGCGGTCTTGATCAGGCGCAACAAAGCCTGCCGATATTGGACAGACTTACGTTGCAGCTGAGATTCGGTTAGCATAGCGGCGGAGTGAATAAATATGCTATATATGCTATTTAGTCAAACTCATTAATCAGTTTTCCTGTCTGCGTCAAGGCGGAACCTCCAAGCTTGTCCGTCGTCTCCGCCCGAAGGAGCAATCCGACCCGGCCTAGCAGGCTGTCGGATTTTGCCGCGAAGCGGCTACAGATCATAGCCCAGGGGCTTCAGCCCTGGGTAACTCGCACCCAAAGCACGCCCTGAAAGTGGCGTCCGAGGGGTCTGTTCTGGGTTTGGTGTGTTGATTGGGTCAGTCGTCCGAACATCGCTACGCTCGATTGTACTAACGCGCTAGCACCAGCCCAACGCCTCGGACGCCACTTTCAGGGCGTGTTTTGGATGCAAATCACCCAGGGCTAAAGCCCAATAAGCGCTAACTTGTTTTGTTGCAATAATCTTGATTATGTGCTAGCTGTATTTGGGCATGAGCGAAGAGGAGGCGGCTGGTGAAGATTGGGAATTGCTAAAATCATTTTTACCT
>Ga0209240_1000254_pt1 | contig 22035 bp, 18 predicted proteins | sample GraSoi_2013_80cm_FD_185828 | JGI IMG/M metagenome (GOLD analysis project Ga0209240, IMG submission 185828) | Grasslands soil microbial communities from the Angelo Coastal Reserve, California, USA - Sample 9_17_2013_80cm (SPAdes) (version 2) | ecosystem: Environmental > Terrestrial > Soil >...
CTTCCGCGAAAGTGCTTTGCACATGGAGCAGGGTCACCTCCTGCGCCCCGACCTTCTCCGCGAACGCCGTGCTGCGAAAAAACGTTTCCCGGCTGAACGGACTGAAATCCGGGATCGCTACAAAGATTTGTTCAGGTGGAACCGCTCGTTCTTGCGGTTCTACAAAGAGCAACAGATCGCATGGCGCTTGCACCAGTAGCTTCCTGGCGACATCACCGGTAAAATTCCGATGTAAACTCTCGCGTTCGAGCGCCCCGGCGACTAACAACTCAATCTGGTTTTCACTCTGGACCCGCAGGATGGCCTCGGCCGGTTCACCCTGTTCAAAATGGATCGGTGACCCGGGAGGCAGGTCGAGCACTTGCAGCGCGGCTTTGAACCGAGAGAGTTTCTCCGGTTCTTCTTCCGCCGCATGAATGAGATGAAGCGGGCTATCAAACAATCGGCTGATCCGGGCTGCTTCTGCTAAAACAGCCAGGAAACGCGGTGAAAAAGTGGTAGCGACTCCGACGCGACGGTACACGGCTTTGCAAAATACTGTACTTCGTTCAGGGCAACAACTAGGAGCTTTAAAAGGAGTTCAGGAGTTGCAGGAGTTCAGGAGGAGCCAGGAGCCAGAATCCAGGAGCCAGGAGGATTAGGGGTACTGCACACTGTGGGAGAAAGCCACCGCTCCTAGCCATCAGTAATCAGTGACCGAACTTCGGGCATCCCGGTCGCAATCGACACTGATCACTGACCTACTGATTGCTGAAAGGTGCTCCGCCCGAAACGTATGCCCGGCCCCACGGTTCTCCTGGCTCCTGGATTCTGGCTCCTGGCTCCTTTCCTTGGCTATCGGCTATTGGCTATTGGCTATTCCCCTACACTCGCCCGTATTTTTCCCTGAGATACTCAATCCGATACTTCGCCTTGGTCGGCTCACCGGTGACACGAGCCATGAGATCATTGGGCAAATAACGGCGGCCGTGCCGGTGGATCTTGGTCCGGAGCCAATCTAGGAGCGGCCGGTATTCACCGCGAACCAACGAATCGTTGAGACCGGCGATATCCGTTGAAGCTCGATGCATCAGCTGGGCGGCATTGAGATTTCCTAGCGTGTAAGTCGGGAAATAACCGAGCGCACCCATGCTCCAATGGATATCTTGGAGCACACCGAGCCGGTCATTCGGGACCTTGATACCGAAAAGCTCGGCAAACCGTTCGTTCCAAAGCGCCGGCAGATCGCGTACTGCGATCGTGCCTTCGATCAAGCCGACTTCGACCTCGAACCGCAGCAGAATGTGAAGATCATAGGTCACTTCATCCGCTTCCACCCGGATAAGCGATGGCCGAACTTGTTGGACACCCCGAATAACGGTTGCTGGATCGAACCGCTTCAGGTCCGGTAAAGAACGGACCGCATCCGGATACCATCGATCCCAAAACGAAGCGCTTCGTCCTACATGATTTTCCCAAAGCCGCGACTGTGATTCGTGGATACCAAGAGAGGCGGCACTACCTAAAGGGGTGCCAAAAGCTTCCTTCGGCAGACCTTGTTCGTAAAGAGCATGCCCGGTCTCATGCATAATGCCGTAAAGCGACATCTGAAACACCTTTTCATCGTATCGAGTGGTGATCCTTTGATCGTTTGGCCCAAGCGACGTAGCAAAGGGGTGAGTGGTGGTATCAATACGACCGCTCTCGAAATCGTAACCCAGCGCAGTCGCAATGAGTTGGTTGAACGTTTGTTGCTCCGAGACCGGATAATGGCCGGCCAAAGGTTCCGTATCCGAACTCTTAGAGCTGATGGCATGGACCAGATCGACCAACGCTGATTTCAGTTCGGTAAACAGCGGCCGGATATAACTAACGGTTGCGCCCGGTTCAAATTGATCGAGTAAAGCGTCGTACGGTGAGGCTTTGTAGCCGAAGAGATCCGCTTTCTGTTTGCTCAGGTTGACCATCTTTTCCAGGTGTGGCTGGAACCCGGCGAAATAGGCGGCCTGGCGAGCGTCTTTCCATGCTTCCCGAGCCAAAGCAGCGGTTCGTTCAAACTCTTCGACGAACGCTACCGGCAACTTCGTCGCCAGTTCGTAATCGTGTCTCCAATGAAAAATGTTGGGCGCCTGATCCGAATCCTCGGGGTACCCAATCTGTTCACAGCCTGAGATCCATTCCCCAACTTCCGGAGCGGTGCCAAGCAGATGCGCCTTGGAGGCTAAATAGCTGAGTTGCTCCGCTCGATAATGAACCGCTTTCTTCGGCAAATACGTCTGTTCGTCCCATTCCAGGCTGGCGGACGTCGACTTAAGTAACTGCACTTCCTTGAACCGTTCTAAAAGCTTTTGGTAGGGGTCCATGGGCACAAAGTGAACGAGGAGTACGAGGAGTACAAGGAGCGAAAGAAAGGAGCCAAAATCCAGGAGCCAGGAGTCAGAATCCAGGGGCCAGGAGGACAGGGGGCGAGTTGGCCGATGCGCGTGTTTTCGCGGTAGGGCGAAGATCTCGGCGCGGACTGCGGTCGCTACCACGCTCGTCGTAATCGCCCGGATTTGAGCCATGCGTGCACGTTGCATCGCCGAGCGTGTCGTCGGTCTTGCTAGCTTCTAAATGCAGTGAGGTGGGTCGTCCACGGCGCGGCTCAAATCCGGCGCGGCAAAATCTTGGGGGAAGACCGATCCAGGGCGCGCCGAGATTTTCGCCCCACCACCGCTCGACCTGATTAACTATTGTCCCAACGCTGTAACTGACCCCTGTCCTCCTGGCTCCTGGATTCTGGCTCCTGGCTCCTTTCTTTCGCTCCTCCTTGAACCCCTACACTCCTCCCCCCTGCTTGACCTCGATCTGATATTGCACCTCTGCCGGCGCGCCAAGTCCTTGGATGAAACCGTATTTGCGGGTGCCGGATGCGGTTACTTGGAATGACACCTGAGTGCTCCCATTGCCACCGAGTGGGTAGGCGTCGGTTTGAGTGTTGCCGGCTCGAAACCGCACATTGGTGGCGCGACTCGGGACCGTTAGCACAGAGGATGTTTGCGAAGAGACGTTGAAGCTGGTAACTAAATTTGCCTGTTGATCGTAGAAGTTCGCGGTGATCACCAGGGAGCTCTGGTTAGACACATTCACTTCTCGCGTTTGCGTGTCTGCTACCGGCAATAGGACAAACATGAATCCGCTCGAGGCGGACACACGCGCCACTCCGGCGTGTTCGGTCGTCGCGCTGGCTTGCGGCATTTGGGTTGAACCGGCCGGACTCGCCAGGAAACTTGATATCAAAGCCGGCGCGCTGATCCCGAGTACAAACGACTTTTTGATGTCCGGTTCAGAGAAGAAAAACACAATACCGAGACCAAGGAGGGCGAACAGGATAACTCCGAGAAAATACCAGGGAGATATTGCATCAACAAAATGTTCTTTCGGAGAAAGGGTGGTTAACGTTTTACCCAGAGTGATTATGAATGGGGCCATCCCTCCGGCAGCCCCAGCGAGTAATGCTTTCATGCTTAACGACAGTGCACCGGAAAAGGCTATTGCCGCCGCGCGACGGTCGCAATACGCCGAATGACGTATGGCGGATCATCTTCGAAACGCAGTGAGGTGGGGTGTCAACGGCGCGGCTCAAATCCGGCGCGGCAAAATCTTGGGAAAAAACCGATCCAGGGCGCGCCGAGATTCTCGCCCTACCGGCCTTTATTTGCTACCTGCTATTTGCTATTTGCAATTTGTGCTACGCGTAGCGTCATGAGCCAACCACCGATCGAGAGAAAAGAACTTTTGAAAGCGGTCCTGCACAACGGCGTTTTTACGTCTGCCGATGTCCGCGAAATCCGGTTCCAACCCGGCCAACAATCGGGACGTCATCTACATCCTTGCGCAGTATTAGGATATATCCTGAAAGGAACGGCTACTTATCAGATAGAAGGAGAAGCCGAACAGATTTTGCCCGCTGGATCCGCTTTCCACGAGCCGGCCGGCGCGATTATCGCCAACTTCGGCAACGCCTCAGATTCAGAACCGATGACCTTCGTCGCCTTTTACCTACTCAACGGCGAGCAAGAGCTGATACAGATGTTGGAGTGATGGAGTATTGGAGTATTGGAGTGGTGAATTAGCTTATTCAGCATCCCTACGCCGGGGACGGCTTGCACCAGCCGGCCCCGAGTTTCGACCGCGCCCGGTAGCGCATTTCCCTTTACGTTGACGCGCGTTTATGGCGCAGAATGCAATTCGCACGGCGCCCATCACTCCATCACTCCATCACTCCATCACTCCATCACTCCAATGCTCCCGTTCTCCAGTACTTTGCAGTCTCGACAAAAGACGAAATACCCCACAGAATCGCCCGCTTGTCTGCCTCTCGCGGATCGTCCTAACGGCTTTGTCGTGACCTGCAAGTGAGAGCTAACAACCCGTCAAAACGTGACCGATTATCGGCCCGTGGTGAACAGCAACGCTTCCACCGTAATTTTTGAAAGGACCATTAGCGGCCCACGAAACTTTATTCTCTGGATCTCACCAACCAAAGCGCGAAGCCGCGCTGGGACGCCCAACATGCCAAATTTTATCCCAACGGCACAGAACTGGTGGTTACCGTCCTCCAGAAATTCGGCGGCACCGACCGCGGGATCGCTAAGCTCGATGTTTTGGCATTTGTGAGCTGAGGGAGCGAGGGAGATCAAGAAGGAGCCAGGAGCGAGGAGTCAGGAGTCAGGGGTTGGGCACACGCTCGACGTGTGCTAACGCGAGGTACTGAGAATGAAATGGTCCAAGAGAACGGCCCCAGAGCATTAGCCCCGTGAAACAGGAGAAAAAGAAACCCTGGCCGGTAAGGCAGCCGAATCTGTTAGAGCATCGTCGTTCGTTGCGTGAACACTTCGAGCACGCGCCTAACCCCTGACCTCCTGGATTCTGGCTCCTGGCTCCTTCTTGATCTCCTCGTACTCCTTGAACTCCTTGTACTCCTTGAACTCCTTGTAGTCCTCCCCATTTTCCCCCTTTCGCTTCCTCAGACCTTCGGCATAGTGTCCGTCGTCCGATCTGATTGCGCGCAATTTGCGGGCACTTGCCGGCTCGCGCTGGGGGGGCCAAGAAAGTGCCGACTGCGGGTCGGGAAACCATCAGGCACTTTGTTTTAATGCTGAAACCTGTCCGGCGAATTCATTTTATCGGTATCTGCGGAACCGCTATGGGAGCTGTTGCTGCCGCCATCCGCGATCTTGGGTACATTGTTTCCGGGTCCGACGACAATGTTTACCCGCCCATGTCAACGTTCTTAGCCGCAAAAGAGATCCCAATCGCCAGTGGGTTCCGGCCGGAAAATTTACCTGACGACGTTGATCTGGTCGTAATCGGTAATGCGATCTCCCGAGGAAACCCGGAACTTGAAGCGGTCCTGGACCGGAACCTTCTTTATCGATCTCTGCCCGAGACCTTAAAAGACTTCTTCCTACAGGAAAAACAGAACATCGTCGTTACGGGAACGCACGGGAAAACGACCACCACGGCGCTGGTAACCTGGATTTTCCGTACGGCCGGACTGGAACCCGGTTTTCTCATTGGCGGCATTGCTAAGGACCTAGGACAAGGCGCTGCTTTTCCTAACTCGCCCTATTTCGTGATCGAAGGCGATGAATATGACACCGCCTTCTTCGACAAGCGTTCGAAATTTTTACATTACTTGCCGCAGACGTTAGTCATTAATAACGTCGAGTTCGATCACGCGGATATTTTTCAAAACCTGGAGGAGATCCTGCTCAGCTTTCGGAGCCTGGTGAATGTCGTTCCTCGGTCCGGCCGGATTTTCATTAATGCCGAAGATCCGCGCTGCGCCGCAGTAACCGAGCATTCGTTCGCTCCGGTTTACACGGTCGGTTTTTCCGAAGCAGCCAACATTCGGATCGAGAACGTGCAATACCACGAGTACGGCTCTGCCTTCGCTCTTGGGGCCGACGATTTCGAGATGCAACTGCTCGGCGCCTTCAATGTCCGCAATGCCGTCATGGCGATCTCGGTGGCCCGGGCCTACGGGATTCCTACTGCGGTCATTCAAAAGGCGATCAGCAGTTTCAGCGGGGTCGCGCGGAGACAGGAAGTTCGCGGAGAGGTCAATGGTATCAAAATCATCGATGATTTCGGGCATCATCCAACGGCGATTAAAGAGACGTTGCTGGCTTTGCGTTGCCGTTATCCCAAAGGCCGGCTGTGGGCAATCTTTGAACCGAGATCTAATACCACCCGCCGGTCGGTGTTTCAGTCTGAACTGCCGGAAGCACTTAGCGTGGCCGACGGCGTCGTCATGGCGCCAGTAGCCAAGCTTGATCAACTACCGGCCAAGGACCGCTTAGATCCATTAAAAGTGATCCAGACGATCCAAGCCGCCGGCAAACCCGCTTTCTATGAGTCGACCATCGACGACATTGTAAAGCGGATGAAACCGCTCGCCCGCTCCGGTGACGCCGTCGTTGTATTTAGCAATGGCGGCTTTGGGGGGATCCACGATAAATTACTTAGGGAGTTGTCTGCCGGATGACGTTCGATTTTCAAGCTCATCGCGCACATGATTATCTCTACCTCGCTCGCCGATGGCAGAGCTTGGCGCGGAGAGCGCGTCTCCGTTGTGAACCCTTCGCCACTGCCGACAAATACGAGCTCCTCTATGTCCGCTCACCGGCACTGGAAACTTTGGGCGGCATTTATCTGTCCGCAGGCATTCACGGCGATGAAGCTGCCTCTACGGAAGGTCTCTATTTGTGGGCTGAACTAAACTTGAAGTATCTTCGGCGGCTGCCGCTGTTCTTGCTGCCTTGTCTGAATCCTTGGGGCTTGGTACACAACCGGCGAGTTGATTCTGAGGGTCGCGACCTGAATCGCAGCTATCATTTGGACGACGTCCCCGTAATCAGGGGGCACAAAGACTTGCTCAAAGGGCTCTCGTTTTCCTTGGCCATCTGTCTGCACGAAGACTATGACGCCCAGGGCGTTTACCTGTACGAAGTCCGGCATCGAGGAGAATCATTCGACCGTCCCATCGGCCTAGAATTACTGACGGCAGCCGGTTACTATGTGCCGGTTGATCTTCGGAAAAAGATCGAAGGACGCACGGCCTCGCAGGGCTCAATCAAACGACGCATCCGCCACAAACAATTCCCCGTGATGCCGGAAGCCGCTTACCTCGCCTTCAATCATAGCGAACATACGATTACCTTCGAGACCCCATCTGAGTATGAACTCGGCGCACGCGTACAAGCCCAAGCCGCAGTCATTCAGCGCGCGGTGGAGATTGTGCTGGGCTAACGCTCGGCAAGGTGAAAGGTGATTGGTGAGAGGGTGTCAGCGGTAATGCGTTAAGTTGAGACGCTGCTACCGATGAGACTTATGTGACTCATGGGACTTATGCGTCGGAGCAAACGGTCGCGTGCCCCATGGCGATTAACCGATCACCTTTCACCTTTCACAGTCGCCGCGCTATCGCGGCGACTACCCTCCCGCCGAGCCTTCGCCGCCGGGTTTGGTCATCTCGATGGGATCCAACGCCGCGGCTAATTGATCTTCGGGCAATATTTTTTTCTCCCGGCAGAGCTGGCGGATGGTCTTGCCGGTCTGCACGCTTTCTTTAGCGATTTCGGCGGCCCGATCGTACCCGATGATTGGCGCTAAGCTGGTTACAAGAGCCATGCTCTGTTCGACTAACTCTTCGCAGCGCTCCCGGTTAACGGTAATACCGGCAATACATTTGTCTTGGAACACCCGCATGACGTTGCTTAACAGGCGTATACTCTCTAGAACGTTATGGGCGATCATCGGCATCATTACGTTCAGTTCAAGCTGCCCGGTGGCGCCGCCCCAATAGACCGCGGTATCGTTGCCGAAGACTTGAGCGCAGACCTGGACCACGGCTTCACACATTACCGGATTGACTTTTCCCGGCATGATCGAGCTGCCCGGCTGGGTAGCCGGTAACTGGAGCTCGCCGATTCCACATCGCGGACCACTACTCAACAGCCGAATATCGTTAGCAATCTTGAACAGACTAACCGCAATCGTCCGCAGCTGGGCGCTCGCTTCTACGAGTCCGTCCTTGGCTCCCTGCGCTTCAAAATGATTTCTCGCCTCCCTGAACGCCACGCCGGTTCGATTCCAAAGATAGCCCATGACTTTACCCGCAAATTCCGGGTGACTATTGAGCCCGGTCCCGACTGCGGTGCCTCCCAACGCCAGTTCTTCCACCGCGGCGATAGCGTTACCCGCCCGGAGTTTACCGTGCTCAATTTGTTTGGCGTAACCGCTGAGTTCCTGACCGAGCCGGATCGGCGTTGCATCCATCAAGTGCGTTCGGCCAATCTTAATCACGTCCCAGAACTCTTGGGCTTTTGCCTCTAAACCTTGCTGCAAATAATCGAGCGCCGGCATCAATTCGCTCCGGATGGATTCAGCCGCGGCGATATGAATACAGGTAGGGATCACGTCATTGCTCGACTGGCTCATGTTAACGTGATCATTGGGATGGACCGGATCTTTTGAACCGATCGGTTTCCCGGCGATCTGGCTGCAACGGTTCGCGATCACCTCATTCGCATTCATATTCGTGCTGGTGCCGGAGCCGGTCTGGAAAATATCGATGGGAAAATGGGCGTCCCAGCGGCCATCGATCACTTCTTCGGCCGCCTGCGCGATGAGTTCAGCCCGGTCATCGTCCAATTTGTCCAGGTCTCGATTCGCTAGCGCCGCCGACGACTTGACCAAACCAAGCGCGCGAATAAATGGCCGGCTAAACCGGTAACCACTGATCGGGAAGTTAAGCACCGCTCTTTGGGTGGTTGCTCCATAGAGAGCGTCACCGGGAACTTCCAGCGTGCCCATGGAATCTTTTTCGATACGTTTTTGCATTAGTTTAGCGTCCTGGTTTTCGACTAATTGTTTTTGGTTCGCTCAAGGGGCCGATCTTTCTAGGAACCTGCGCTGGGCAATAAAAGCTCCCGTCTGCGTGGCTACTCCCAGGCAAACTGCGAAACATTGCGAAAATCGTAACATCTGTCGGATCGCGGCGAAAAAACGTTCTATTGACGAACCAGTCTTAATCTCATAACAATCCTACATTCAAATTCAACTGGATCTGCTAGGCCGATATCTGTGAGCGAGCCCCCAAATCATAATCTGCTGACGGTTAAAGAGACAGCGGAATACTTACGAATCCCCCTCCCCACCGTCTATTACCTAGTCCAGCGCGGCCAGATCCCAGCCATCCAGATCGGAGGACGATGGCGCATAAAGAAATCGTCGCTCGATCGGGATATCTTACATCAAGATAAACAAGGACAACCCACCGTCCTGGTGGTGGACGATGACCCGGGATTACAAGAGCTGTTCAGGAATTTTCTGAAGAAAGTCGGGTTTAGCCGCGTGGTCGTCGGGACAGCCAAGGATGCGGTAGCCAACCTCAAGAAGCAGAAATTCGATCTGATGTTCCTGGACCTTCAGCTCCCCGATGCGCCAGGTGACCAGGTTTATCGGACCGCCAAACAGATTGATCCCGACCTCAACGTGATCGTCATCACAGGCTATCCGGATAGCGAAGTTCTCGACCGGATTCTCCAGATTAGTCCGGTAACGGTTCTGAAAAAGCCGCTCAAGATCGAGCAGCTCAATCAGACGGTAAAAATCCTCGGCCACGCCGGTCCGAGATTGGGTGTCTAATACGGCGAGCGCCTGCTCGTCCCAGGAGTCAGGAGTCAGAATCCAGAAGCCAGGAGGTCTTGGGCTCTGCAAATGCCGGGCCTATCCTATTCCAGCGGTCATTCTGAGACCCTCAAGATACAAATGCGAATTGCGTTCGAGATAGCTGGAAGTTCTTTACGACCAATAAATCCACACACACCCCGAATGTTTGTGACCCAGGACCTCCTGGCTCCTGGATTCTGACTCCTGACTCCCCGGACGAGCAGGCGCTCGTCCAGTCTAGGTGATAAAATACGTCAAATTCTCCAGCTCGATCGCCAGGTTCACGTTGTTAACCACCACTTGCGGCGGCACCTGCAAAATTAACGGTGAAAAGTTCAGAATCGCCTGTATACCCGCGTCGACCAGCTGATTGGTCACTTCTTGGGCCGCCACACCCGGAACTGCCAAAATCGCCAATTTGATGTTGTGCTCTCGAACGAACTCTTTCATTTGTTCGACCGGCTGGATCGGCACTTTGCAATTATCGGTTTTCGCCCCTTCGGGCCGGCTATCAAAGGCGGCAACGATTTCGAACCCTTCCTTGGCGAACCCGTCATAACGTAACAACGCTGACCCCAGGTTCCCCGCTCCGACTAAGATCACCGGCTGAAACCGGGTTGTTCTTAGGACGCCGGCAAGCTTCGCCAATAGCGACTCCACTTTATAACCCAATCCGCGGGTACCGAATTGGCCGAAGTAGGTGAGATCTTTGCGAAGCTGAGTGGGCTTTACCCCGGCCGCCTTGGCCAGCGCATCAGAGGAAACCGTCTCAATCCGGTTCTGATTGAGACGCTCCAATACCCGATAATAAAGGGAGAGACGGTAGACAGCCTTTCGCGGTATCACCAACTTCGGCACGCTAGAAAATTACTGAGGGAGGTCAATACGGTCAACGTACAACGCCGTCAAGCCCGGGAAGGCGAATGGGCGAGTGGGCGAAATGGCGAATGGGCGAACCGGGAGATGGCGAAATGGGAGAAAAAACCTTTCTAGGTTCTCCGACCTTACCGCGCATTCGCCCTTTCGCCCACTCGCCCATTCGCCTTCCCGCCGCCCGCCCTTTGAATGATTTCCGAAATCCAAGGGATACCAGTAATCATTGGGTCGTTCCATTCCTCGAAATAGATTCGGGGACGCACCGCCGGAAAGTAAGTCAACTTCCGTAAATCCCCCAGGAATGAGTTGGCCAGGCTTTCGCCCGCTTCTGCTCGCCCGAGGATGCGACCCAACAGCCGAATCGCGCCGGCCACCCCGGCAACCGTAAAATGATTTAAGGCCAATACTGGGATTCCCGCTCTAATCAGGTTATCCGCCAGCCGAGCCTGTACATCGGAAAACGTGATCACCAGTTCCGGATCCGCTTGCACGATGTCTTCGATATTCCCGTGCGAAAATCCGGATACGACCGGTTTTTGGGGCTGTTTGGGAGCAAACGCGGATACCGCGACCACATCAGCCTCGGCGCCTAGTCGAAAACAGATATCGGCAGCCTCAGCGCTCAGACAAACAATCCGCATGATTCACCGTTAAAGGTTTTAGGTTTTAAGTTTTAGGTTTTAAGTTGGCGCAGGCTTCCAAAACGCGCCCTCTCGAGCCGACGCCTGGAGAATCGCAGGCAGAGCCTGCAACTTAAAACTTAAAACCTGCAACCTATAACTTAAAACCTATAGCCTTTAACCGTTCAATGCGGCGTAATCAGGCGGGTCAGGATGCCTTTAAAGTTCGCGGCCTCGATCTTGCAACCCTCAACAAAATCGTCCGGTCCGTGCTCGATCAAGACAATCCAACAAAAGGTCGCTCCCAGAAAAACAATAAACCATGCCAAAAGGCGCACTAAGGTGGGGAGCATGCGTTATACGTTAGAGGTTTTAGGTTGAAGGTTTTAGGTTTAAAGTTGCGGGTCGACCTTCGAAAAGGCGCTCGGCAAACATCAAACCTAAAACTTAAAACCTATAACTTACAACTTATAACCCTCAGCGCCCTTGGCTTCTCCGCAGGTTTTAGCTTAATTTAGAGCTGTGAGTTACCAGGTTTTTGCGCGCAAATATCGGCCACAGATCTTTGACGATGTTTTGGGTCAGGATCACGTCGTGCAGACTTTAAAAAACGCGATCCAACAGCGCCGGTTAGCCCATGCCTATTTGTTCGTCGGCCCGAGAGGAACCGGTAAAACGTCGACCGCCAGGATATTGGCAAAAGCGATAAATTGCGTACAAGGGCCGACCCCGACTCCATGTGGGGTTTGCGATTCTTGCCGAGAAATTGCGTTAGGGATCAGCCTCGATGTCCTGGAGATCGACGGCGCCAGCAATAACAGCGTGGATCAAGTGCGCGAGCTCCGGGACAACGTGCGTTTTGCCCCGGTCAGAGGCCGTTACAAAGTTTATATTATCGATGAGGTCCACATGCTGACCCAGCAGGCTTTCAACGCCCTGTTGAAGACGCTGGAAGAGCCGCCGCAACATGTAGTTTTCGTGTTCGCTACCACCGAACCGCACAAGGTCTTACCCACGATCCTGAGCCGGTGCCAACGGTTCGATCTGCACCGGATCCCGCCCCGGATCATAGCCGAACACCTGAACTATATCGCGAAACAGGAAGGCGTTACGTTGTCCGCCGCGGCTGGCATTGCTATCGCTGCCGCTGCGGACGGCGGTCTCCGAGATGCCGAGTCCATGCTGGACCAGTTAGTAGCGTTTTGCGGTACATCGATCGACGAACAACAGGTGCTGGAAGTGTTTGGACTTACGGCCGAACAGGTCGTGCTCGATCTGAGCCAGGCTATTATCACCCGCCAATCGACCAAAGCGTTGCACCTGATCCATGCTCAACAGGAAGCCGGTAAAGACCTTTCCAAGCTGTTAGCAGACCTGCTCAATTTTTTTCGATCGTTGCTGATTGCTCAAGTCGATGCCAGCAGTCTTCAAGACGAGCAGAGTGAAAAGGCAAAAACCATCACAGCCAGCCTCAAAACCAAGCTGAACACCAGCCAGCTCCTGAGGTTGATGGAGATTCTTTCCGAAGTAGAACCGACTCTTAAATGGGCGACGAATAAGAAGCTTCACCTCGAACTCGCGGTGATCCGAGCCATCCAGAGTTTAGCCGAGGTCGGCTTCGACCAGGTCCTGGATGCATTGGAAGAGTTGCGACAAACACCTTCAAATCCGGGCCCTGCTGGCAAAGGTCCCGGTCCCGTGGCTAAATACGAAAACCCGGTGGTACCCGCTCGTAATCCCGTGGCCGAGACCGAATCTCCGCAGCGCACGCCGGTTACGGAAGAAGGAACCGCGGTAGAACCGGTAGAGGCAGCACCGGTCGTTCAGGCTGTAGACACGCCGAACCCGGTCGTGGTGGAGTCGCCACCCGCGGAAACGGCAGAAGTTCGGCGAGCTCAGTCGAGCCAGGCGAGCTCCGCCTCGTCCGAGACGACAACGGATGAGCAGGAGCTCATCCCTACCGCCGAATCACCAGATCTGAGCCAGCTCTGGATTGATATTGTGACAGAGGTGCGCGCACGCCGCCCGTTGATCCAGCAATATTTCACCGCCGCGGTGCCAATTAGCCTTTTACACAGCGAGCTCAAGTTAGGTTTCGCCTCTGACCAAAGCATGGCCATGGAGACCTTGTTGCGACCAAACAATCGCAAATTTATCGAACAACTATTAACCGAGAAGTTAGGCCAACCAACGGCTATCCGAGGAGAGATCCGAGATGATTTAGCGCCCATTATCTTCCCGGAGAAGATTGAGCGGACCGGGAACACAGAGGACGATTTCAAAAAAGACCCACTAATTCAAAAAGCTCTGGAAATCTTCCAAGCTGAGATCCAGGCTGCTGACTAACAATGAATATCCAGAAGATGATGAAGCAGGCTGCAAAAATGCAGGAGGAACTGACTGCATCCCTTGCCACTAAGACAGTCGACGTAACTGTCGGCGGCGGTAACGTTACCGTAACAGCAAACGGCCTAGGGGATATTCTTGCTATCAAAATCTCCAAACAAGTTGTCGATCCTGAAGACATCGAAATTCTCGAAGACCTGATCCTCAGCGGGGTCAAACAAGCCATCGAAAAAGGCAAAGCCATGGCACAGTCGGAAATGGGCCGGATGACCGCAGGGCTAGGTCTGCCGCCAGGGATGATGTGACCGGACTCGCCTTAGGCTCGTCCGGAATAGCAAATAGCAGATCGCAAATAGCAAATCATCTTCGCACACAGCGTTGGGTTCTCCCGGGTTCCCTTTGCTATCTGCTATTTGATATTGGCTATTCCGGACGAGCCTAAGGCGAGTCCGGTCAGCCTCCTACCATCCAGCGGACGATTTCATCCGAGTTCGTCGCCTGCGTCGCTGTCTCTCCCACTTTCTGCCCGCGTCGTAACACGACGATTCGGTCGCTCACGGCAAAGATGTCGACCAGATTATGGGAAATAAAAATCACTCCGACACCGCTCTGTTTTAGGCTCTTGATCAAGGCGACCACTTTACGCTGTTCCGGCACGCCCAACGCGGCGGTGGGCTCGTCCATGATCAGAACCTTGGCTTTCCAATGGATTGCCCGACCGATGGCGACCGCCTGACGTTGTCCTCCTGACATCGAACGCAGAGGCAGATCAAATCGATTGATTCTAATATCGAGAACCCGCAACGCGTCTGCAGCTTCTGTACGCATCTTCTTCCGATCCAGCACCTGCAGACCGAACACACGTTTCATCGGTTCTCGGCCCAGAAACACGTTCGCCCCGACATCGAGATTGTCGGCTAATGCCAAGTCTTGATAGATGGTCTCGATCCCTTGTTCACGAGCTTTTTGCGGATTCTCGAACGTCACTTCTGTACCGTTGTACCAGAGCTTCCCCTCGTCGGGATGATGCACTCCGGAGATGATCTTGATCAAAGTTGATTTACCGGCGCCGTTGTCACCCGCCAACGCCAAGACTTCGCCAGGATACAAATCCATGGACACATTCTCGAGCGCGTGCACTCCCCCGAACCGTTTCGAAACGGATTGCACCTGCAGAATCGGTTGCTCACTCATCAGACCTGGCTCCGCTTAGTTGTTTCTGGGTTTGATCGACCAGCACCGAGATGATGATGACAACGCCGACTGCCACAAATTGCCAAAACGGTTCAACATTCACAAACACCAAACCGTATTGGATGACAGCAATAATCAACGCGCCGATGACAGTCCCGGTAATCGTTCCTGAACCGCCGAAAAGGCTCGCTCCTCCGATAACCACGGCGGCAATGCTGTCCAACAATAAGGTTTCCCCGGCCTGAGGTGCACCAGCGGTAAACCGGGCAGTGTATAAGATCCCTCCAAGGCCGGCGGTAAGCGATGACAGAATGTAAAGCGCGACAGTGTTCCTAGACACGTTGATTCCTGCTCGCAATGATGCCTGGCGATTACCGCCGATCGCGTAGACGTGCCGCCCAAACCGGCTTTGTGAAAGCAAAAACATCATGCCAAGTGTGAGCAGGATCGTGACTAGAACGACGATTGGGATGGAGAGAAAATACCCGTTACCAATAAATGAAACCACCGGGTTAGAGACCGGGATCGTCGTCCCACCGGCCAGCAGATAAGCGATTCCTCGGGCCACTCCATACATTCCTAGAGTGCCGATAAAAGGCGGGACCCGCAGTTTCGCAATGAGCAGCCCATTGATCAATCCCGGAACCGTGGAGGCCAGCAGAGCGACGACCATCGCAACCACTAGAGCGAGGGGATCCCAAAGTGCGCCGGTACTAAGGTTGAGGATCTTGGAAAACACCACCGCGGCTAAGCCCATGGTAAAACCGACCGAAAGATCGATACCTCCCGAAATCACCACCAACGTTTGCCCGAGCGCCAACAGGAGCGGGCCGACCGTAAACACCGCAATCGCGGACGCGTTAAATGGGTTGAACAGAAAAGTTGTGTGATAAGCCGATTGCGCCCAGATCTCGAACCCGACAAGCAGGAAGAACAAAAAGATCCAAGCCCGCATCGAGGCCGCGGTTGAACGAACAGAGCCGGCCCAGGTTGTGCGTTCTGAGACCAGTTCGTCTAGCCGGTTTTTGGTTTCCGGTTTGCCGTTAGCGGTTGGCGGTTGGCGGCTCATTTGTCTCGTCAAATAATCGTCCTCGTCGTCGTCCTCGAAAGCGCGGTGCAGCAGTTATGGGTCGATCTCGGTCGTCCACGCTTATCCTTCGGTTGAAACTTTAGATAGACGCAGACGCGCCTATCTAAAGTTATCCATCCGTACTCTGACTTCTCGGCCTAGTCAGAATAAATGAATTTCTTCACATTCGGATCGTCGAGGTTGCTCTTGTCGATCACCGTGAAACCGGTCCCAATCAACGGAGGAACAGACTGTCCGGTGAGATGGGCGTAAGCAGTGACCACTCCATAGTAACCGATCTCTGCGGGATGTTGGGCAATCGCGATGTCGATATTGCCGGCTTTGATATCCGCCACGATCGATTGAGGAGCATCAAAAGCGACTACTTTTATCTTACCTAGAGCGTTGGCTTGTTTCACGCCATTCGCTGCACCGGTGGCCGAGAAGAGGTTCGCGCCGAACACTCCCGCTAGATCAGAATTTCGCGCGTACACGGCTTGGAATTGAGCGGCAGCTTTGTTGGCGTCATCGTCATTAAACTGCGTGTCCAACACCGTAATGTTCGGGTACTTCTTCATCTCCAGCTTGAACCCTTCTTCCCGCTGATCCGTGGTGGAGATATTCGGTTTCACGTTCGAGACGTAAACTTTTCCTTTCTCGCCGATCGCCTTGGCCAACGCTCTGGCAGCGATCTGTCCTCCCCCGATGTTATCCGAAGCAATGTAAGACAGCGGAAAATCCGCATCACCACTGCCGGTCTGGTAATGACCAGTCCCGATAAACGTATCCACCGTGATCACCGAAATCCCGCTACCGGCGGCGTTCTTCAACGGGCTCACCAGCTGGGTTTTGTCCGTGGGCGCGATCAAGATCGCATCGGGTTTCCGGCCGATAACGGCGTTCAGAACGGGAACCTGCTGCTCTGGATCGAATTTAGGCGCGCCCTGGAACACCAGTTCTACTCCCAAAGCGTCAGCGGCGGCCTTCGCGCCTTTATGCATCGTGATATAGAAGGCATCGGTCGTAAGGCCCGGAATTAGCGCGATCGTATACTTCTTGTCCGCGGCCGAGGCGGGATCGTTCCATCCTGCAAAAAGGAGGAGCGCACTCGCAAAGAGACTGGCTTTAAACTGCCATCGTTTCATAGAGGGATTTGGGAATAGTCTTTCGCCAGAAACCCAGACGGGCCCCGGAAGGTTCCTTCACCTGGCTGACTGCAAAAGGCAAGGCGGTCGAAACGAGGGGACCAGCATCAGTCTTTCTAGCTCTAGGGGGTTGGGGGTTAATTTTCAGCCTTACAAAAAGGTCCTTATGGCAGACCCGTCAATGATAAACTGGAATATTACGAGTAATCCCTTGGCCAGGGATTGGTCGTGGGGGGTTGGATTGATGTTATTGGTTTGCTTTCTTTGCCTTAGAAGCTAGAGGATCTCTGTTTAACTGACGCACTGGGTCCTGAAGAGGACAGGTTCGCCCTGCAGATTTATCTCACCCTTAAGGAACGATCACCGTCTTGATCCCCTGTCGTGACCAGGCCAGCTCCAGCGCTTTCTGATAATCTTTGAGCGGGAATTCGTGGGTAACGAGCTCGTTAACTTTAACCTTGCCGCTCTCAAGATAATCGAGCGCCCGCGGAAAGCAGTCGATCTGCGCGAAGGAACCCTTTATCGACAATTCGCGCCGCTGGATATCAGCCAGCCGGAATCGACCAAGCGCATCGTCAGGATAAACTCCGTATATCAGGATGGTGCCGCGGCGGCGCACCAACCGCATCGCATCTTCCGCCATCGTCGCTGCGCCGGTCGCTTCCACCACGTAATCGAACCCGTTCGGGCTAAGCTCTGACAAACGGCGCCGATGGACCTCCGCATCGTTGCGATCGACCGCGACCACTTCGTCTGCAGCCAAGCGAGCAATCAGGTCCAGTTTAGGTCCCGCCGGGGCTGCCACGGTCAATCTGGACGCCCCATTGATCTTAAGCAGCTGAGCTAATACCTGCCCGGTCGGCCCGGCCCCCAACAGGAGCACACTGCTTCCCGGCTTCACCGCCAGCACCTCCATGCCGTGCACGGCGCAGGCGGTGGGTTCAATCATCGCCGCCTCACGAACCGAAAGCTTGTTGACAGGAAACGCCAGAGCGCCCTTCACCTTGATGTACTCAGCGAATGCTCCGTTAATCTCGACCCCAATCCCACCCAGGTTTTCACACAACAGGAAATCGCCGCGTTTACAATAAAAACAGTACCCGCACGCTTGCGTTGTACTGGCCGTGGCGCGTTGCCCTTTGCTGAGTCCTTTGACGGCCGAACCTACCTCAACGATCTCGCCGGAGAATTCATGACCCGGGATCAGGGGAAACCTGGCTCCGAATTCTCCTTCATGGACATGAAGATCGGTGCCGCATAAACCACACGCATCGACGCGCAACAAAATTTCGTCGGGAGCGATCGACGGAACATCAACCTCCCGGTAGGCAAACTTCCGCGGAGCGTCGTAAACAATGGCTTTCATAGAAAGGCGGCGTTAGTTTGTTGCGATTCACAACAAAGTCAACCGATTTTCTCCAGGTCTTCCAGAAAATCTACCTTCGGTACACTGAAGATCTGATCATACACCAGGGCTGCTCCTCCCAACGCCGAACTGTCTTCGCCAAAGGCTGATACCGCGATTTCCAACTCCTCGACCGTGGGAAAATGTCGGGCCTGCAGGCGACTTCGCACGTCTTGCTCCACAAACGGGAAGAGCTCAGATAATGGCCCCGCCAATACCACTAGCCTCGGATTGAAAAGATCGGCCAGATTTCGGATAGCTAACGTGAGCCATTCTCCCCAGGCTTTCACCACTTTCTTCGCTGGCGGTTTTTCCTTTTTAAGGTCCCGGATCAATCCTCCCAAATTTCTTGCTTCCCCACCGGCTCGCCGGTAGGCCGCCAACAGACTATCCCTTCCCAGTTGGGTCTCGAGAAAACCCATCTTTTCAGCTCGCCGGTTTTGGGCCGGGTCCAAGCTCAGATGCCCAATCTCTCCGGCTAAACCATTGCTTCCTCGAAAAATCTTGCGGTCTACAATCACACCGGCCCCTACCCCGACATCAAGAAAGAGTAAGCAAATATCGCTTTGGCCAACCCGTCCGCCGAATGACAGCTCAGCTAATGCTGCTCCCTTGGCATCATTTTCCACGAGGACTGGAATATCCAACTGCGGCTGCAGGATTCCCTTGAGATCCACGCGGTCCCAGCCGAAGGTCGGTGCTATCCGAACCACACCCTGAGCATCGACAAGTGCTGACACAGCGACACCGATCCCCCGCAGCCGGGTCGATCCCTTTAACTCATCGCGCCAAACGCTCTGCACAAGATGAAGGAGGACACTGGCGACCGCCTTGGGTTCATTAGACCGCAACTTAGCTGTTTGCCGACGAGTAATGGAACCCTCAAGATTAATAAGGACCAGGTGAACTCGCTCTGCGCCAATTTCGGCTCCGAGAAAATAGGCGCCTTCAGGGTTCAGCTTTAATCCGGTGCCCGGCCGGCCCGTTGCCTGCGTCACAAAAGGCTCTCCGGCTTCCATGATGAGTTCCCTTTTCAGCAACTCACCGGTAACGAAGGTGAGCGTCGAGCGATTCAGATTAAGGAATCGCGCCAGCTCCGCTCGAGAAAGTGTCCCCTGCTCCTTGAGCAATCTCAAGACACGAGCTTGGTTGATATGTCGGATAAGGTCCGGCTTGGCCATCGAACTGGAGCAATGGAGTCGTGGGGTAGTGGAGTGGAGGCGCAATGCTCATTTTACCCATTGCCCCCTGTGTCCGCGATCTTGCTTTTCTTCCGTTTGAAGCTTTGCGCCTTTGCGACTTTGCGGCGTAGCTGCCGAATTGAAAGTCCTCTTTGGAAGATTTTCTCTTGAATCAGGTGTCTCCCAAGCTACGTTGACCGCCCACTGGTAGAATCCTGAGTAGCTCAGTGGTAGAGCGATCGGCTGTTAACCGATTGGTCGTAGGTTCGAATCCTACCTCAGGAGCCAATTTTCGATACTGTGTCGAACAGCGCTAAAGTCCGGGTAACGCTCCTTGCTTCGGATCCAGCGCGTGCGGGTACCAAATCTGACGCCCCTTCAGCATCCCTACCCGCTACTCGGGTGCGATTCGGACTTGGCGCAGTACTCCAATACTCCAACACTCCCCGCGGCCGGATTCGAGGACGAGGACGAGGCGCCTTTTCAGACACGATGGGCCCGCTATCCTACGCGGGCCCTGTGCACAACCAAACCAAACCGCCAACGCCAAACGGCCAACCACCAACTGCTAACCGCAAACGGCCAACCGCCAACCGCTAACCCGTCACACCAAAGCTGGGTCTCGTCCGTCTCCCACCGCTTCTTCCGCTCCGGTGGTCTCACTTCGGATATCGCGATCTTTGGTCTCGCGAATAAACAGAAACCCGATAATCAGCGTCATCAAGGCCACTGAGATCGGATACCAAAAGCCCGCGTAGATGTTACCGGTGGCCGCGGTGATCGATGCGACAATCAGCGGCAAGAATCCACCAAACCAACCGTTTCCGATGTGGTACGGGAAAGACATTGAGGTGTACCGGATCCGGGTCGGAAACAGCTCAACCAGAAAGGCTGCGATCGGTCCGTAACACATAGTGACGTAGACGATGAACACGAGCAGAATTAGTTCAGCTCCGATGTAGTTGACCTCCGCCGGATTTGCCGACTTCGGATAACCGGCAGCAGTGACCGCGGCTTCATAGTCCGTATCCTTGAATCCGGTCAGCGTTTTCTCGCCGATACTCAATGAAACCGGCGTGTCGCCTTGATTAGGTTGGATCTCGAAAGGAACACCTCGTTTGGCGAGATAGACTCGGGCTTTATAGCTCAGGTCGGCGTCACCGGTAGGATGGTACTGTTGAAACGCGTCGACAATGGTCACCCAGATCTTGCCCTCAAAACCGGGAAACTCATTTGTATGCAACACCACGGGCGACTTTTCTTGAGCCGCTTCCAGCGCCGGATTGATGCAACCGGTCAGTCCATGGAACAGCGGGATATAGGTCAGCGCGGCCAACAAACAAGCCGCCAGCATGATCGGTTTTCGTCCAATCCGGTCTGAGAGCCAACCGAAGAAAAGGAACAATGGGAACGCAACCAACAGCGAAAACCCAATGAGATAGTAAGCAATCTCATAATTAAGCTTCAAAACCCCGGTCAAAAAGAAAAGCGCTTGGAATTGGCCGGTATACCAAATCACTCCCTGCCCGGCGGTTGCGCCAAATAGCGCTAACCAAACATAACGAGCATTCGGTTGGGTAAAGAAACTGTCCCGCAGCGGCGTTCTCGACGCTTTTCCTAGAGCCTTGATTTCAGCGAAGACGGGCGACTCCTGTAGTTTCAACCGGATATAAACCGAGATACCCAGAAGGATCACCGACAGGAGAAACGGAATCCGCCATCCCCAAGCCTTGAAATCGGCTTCTGGGAGCCACCTGCGTAAGATTAAAATAATCAGCAACGCCAAGAAGAACCCGATGGTAGCCGTGGTCTGAATCCAGCTGGTGAACATGCCTCTCTTCCCTTTAGGCGCGTGTTCCGCCACGTAAGTCGCCGCGCCGCCATATTCACCGCCGAGCGCCAAACCTTGAGCCAAACGAAGTGTGACTAACAGAATCGGCGCCCAAATGCCGATCCCAGGCCAACCGCCCGCCGGCGCATAAGTGGGCAAAAGACCCACGAGCGCCGTGGATAAGCCCATCACCACGATCGTAACCAGAAAGGTGTATTTCCGGCCCACTATGTCTCCAATCCGCCCGAACACAATCGCGCCAAACGGACGGACGCCGAACCCGGCGCCGAAAGTTGCGAGAGCCGCTAGGTTCGACGCAACTGGATTGCCGGAAGGAAAGAATAAGCCGCTGAAAAACAGCGCCAAAACCGCGTACAAATAAAAATCGTACCATTCAAAAACGGTACCAAGTGATGAGGCGACGATGACCAACCGATGTCTCGCTTGAAGTTCATCAGTCGGCTCCGAAACAGTGCCTGGAGAAGTTGACATAATTTTCTGGGGAGTACGCTTCCCGTTCGCGAGGTCTGGGAACGATGCGGATAGACTCCGGGATTGAACCCGAGGCCTCTTCTCCGGTCAGCTTCGTGTGATTATCGATCAACCGCCCAGCAGGTCAAGAACCGAATAAGCGTTCACAGTTCACAGTTCACCGTTCCCCGTTCGCAG
>Ga0209240_1000257_pt1 | contig 21972 bp, 21 predicted proteins | sample GraSoi_2013_80cm_FD_185828 | JGI IMG/M metagenome (GOLD analysis project Ga0209240, IMG submission 185828) | Grasslands soil microbial communities from the Angelo Coastal Reserve, California, USA - Sample 9_17_2013_80cm (SPAdes) (version 2) | ecosystem: Environmental > Terrestrial > Soil >...
TGTTCTTTCCCGAGGCATCCAACACGGTGATCGCCATGATGATGAAGATCACCGTGTTGGATGCCTCGGGAAAGAACACCTTGGTGAGGCCCTCGATGATGCCCAATCCGAACCCGGTCACGATCGCGCCCATGATCGAGCCCATGCCGCCGATCACCACCACGGCGAACACCACGATGATGAGATTCGCGCCCATCTGGGGGCTTACGTTGTAGATCGGCGCCGCCATCACGCCCGCAAGCGCCGCAAGGGCAACGCCGAAACCATAGGTGAGCGTGATCATACGCGGCACGTTGATGCCGAAGGCGCGTACGAGCGTCGGATTCTCGGTCGCGGCGCGCAGATAGGAGCCGAGCTTCGTGCGCTCGATCACGAACCAAGTCGTGAGGCACACGGCGAGCGAAAACACCACGACCCAGGCGCGGTAGTTGGGCAGGAACATGAACCCGAGATTCTGCCCGCCTTGCAGCGTCGGCGGCACAGAATAGGGCAGCCCCGAGGAGCCGAAAAAGTTGCGGAACGTGCCCTCGAAAATGAGCGCGAGACCGAAGGTGAGCAGCAGTCCGTAGAGGTGATCGAGCTTATAGAGCCATTGCAGAAACAGCCGCTCGATAATGATCCCGGTGATCCCCACGACGATAGGGGCGATGATTATCGCCCACCAATAGCCCAGTCCGGCATAGAGCAAGAGAAAGTATGCGGCGAACGCGCCCAGCATGTACTGCGCGCCGTGCGTGAAGTTGATGTTGAGCATGCCGAAGATGACGGCGAGCCCCAGACTGAGCAGCGCGTAAAACGAGCCGTTGATGAGTGTTGAGCATGCCGAAGATGACGGCGAGCCCCAGACTGAGCACCGCGTAAAACGAGCCGTTGATGAGTCCGATCAGCAACTGGCCGAACAGGGCCTGCGAGCTGATGCCGAGCAGTTCGAACATGGCTGATCACATCGTTGGCCGGGGAACGGAAGACTTCCGCTCCCCGGCCTCGCATGAGTGCTTCAGCTCTTCACCAACGGGCAGCCGCCATCGGCGAGGGGGCGGAAAGCTTCGTCGGCCGGGATGGTGGCGCGGAGTTTGTAATAATCCCACGCGGCCTTCGATTCCGCCGGCTTCTTGACTTCGAACAGATACATCGGGTGGATCTGGCGGCCGTCGGCGCGCACCGTGCCCTTGCCGAAGAGTTTGTCGTCGGTCGGCATCTCCTTCATCTTCGCGACGATCGCCTTGCCGTCGGCATCGCTCTTGAGCGCCTCGACCGCCTTGAGATAGTGCGTGACCGCCGAATAGACGCCGGCGTGCACCATGGTCGGATAGACACCCTTGAACTGGGGCGCAAATTTCTTGGCGAATTCGCGATTGGCGTCGTTTAGGTCCCAGTACCAGGCCTCCGTCATGATCAGACCCTGCGCCGTCTGCAATCCGAGCGCATGCACGTCGGTGATGAACGCCAGCAAGGCGGCGAGGTTTTGACCGCCTTGGGTGATGCCGAATTCGGATGCCTGCTTGATGGAATTGATCGTGTCGCTGCCGGCATTCGCGAGCCCGATGATCTTCGCCTTCGAGGCCTGCGCCTGCAGCAGGAAGGACGAGAAGTCCGTGCCGGGGAAGGGGTGGCGCACCTTGCCCAAGACCTTGCCGCCATTCTTCTCGACCACGGCAGCAGTGTCGCGTTCGAGCGCGTGACCGAAGGCATAATCGGCGGTGAGGAAGAACCACGTGTCGCCGCCGGTCTTCACGATCGCTTTGCCGGTGCCGTTGGCGAGCGCCCAGGTGTCATAGGTCCAGTGGATCGTATTGGGAGTGCATTTGGGGCCGGTCAGATCCGAGGCCGCTGCGCCGGAGACGAGAAATACCTTGTTCGTGGCGCACTTTGCCCAGGACCTTGCCGCCATTCTTCTCGACCACGGCAGCAGTGTCGCGTTCGAGCGCGTGACCGAAGGCATAATCGGCGGTGAGGAAGAACCAGGTGTCGCCGCCGGTCTTCACGATCGCTTTGCCGGTGCCGTTGGCGAGCGCCCAGGTGTCATAGGTCCAGTGGATCGTATTGGGAGTGCATTTGGGGCCGGTCAGATCCGAGGCCGCCGCGCCGGAGACGAGAAATACCTTGTTCTTGTCGCGCACGATCTCGTTGACTGCGAGCGCAACGGAGGACGTCGGCACGTCGACGATGACATCGACCTTGTCGACGTCGATCCAGGTGCGCACGACGTTCGAGCCGACGTCCGGCTTGTTCTGATGATCGGCACCGACGATTTCGACTTTCATGCCTTTGGCGGCGGCGCCGAAATCCTCGACCGCCATCCGCGCCGCAATGACAGAACCTTGGCCGCTGAGATCGGAATACGTCCCAGACATGTCGTTCATGACGCCGATCTTGATGCTTCCGTCGCTATATTGCGCCTGTGCGCACCCGCACCCGAACACGACCGCGAGCGCCGTGAGACTGAACAATCGCTTCATAAGGCATCCTCCTGTGAAGGGCTTTTGATGTTTTGCACCCCGGCAGCCGTGGTCGCAGCTTAAGAGTCACACGCCCAGATAATCGTGAAGTTTGTCGAGATTGGCTTCGAGCTCGGCATTGGCGAACCGGTCGATGATGCGACCATTTTCCATCACGTAGTAGCGATCCGCAACCGTCGAAGCGAAGCGAAAATTCTGCTCGACCAGGAGGATGGTGAAACCCTGCTGCTTGAGCCCTGTGAAGGGCTTTTGATGTTTTGCACCCCGGCAGCCGTGGTCGCAGCTTCAAGAGTCACACGCCCAGATAATCGTGAAGTTTGTCGAGATTGGCTTCGAGCTCGGCATTGGCGAACCGATCGATGATGCGACCATTTTCCATCACGTAGTAGCGATCCGCAACCGTCGAAGCGAAGCGAAAATTCTGCTCGACCAGGAGGATGGTGAAACCCTGCTGCTTGAGCATGCCGATGGTCTTGCCGATTTGCTCGATGATGACCGGGGCAAGACCCTCGGTCGGCTCGTCAAGGAGGAGGAGCCGCGCACCCGTGCGCAGGATGCGCCCAATGGCGAGCATCTGTTGCTCGCCGCCCGAAAGCTTCGTGCCTTGGCTCGACAGGCGTTCTCGGAGATTGGGAAACAGCTCGAAGATGCGATCGAGTTCGAGCCCGCCGGGCCGCACCTTGGGGGGCAGCAAAAGATTTTCTTCGACGTCGAGGCTGGCAAAAATTCCGCGTTCCTCCGGACAGAGCGCAATGCCGAGCCGCGCGATCCGGTCGCTGGTCAGACCGATGAGCTCTCTGCCCTCATAGCGTACCGATCCGGTCCGTTGACCGACCACCCCCATGATCGATTTCAGCGTCGTGGTCTTGCCGGCACCGTTGCCCGATCAAAACCTCGAAGCTGGCCCCGTGGAGCACATGGGATTCGCCGTACCAGGCTTGGAGCCCTTCGACCGCCAGTAGCGGCGCGCTGCTGGGACTAAGCATGGCCGACCCCGAGATAGGCCTCGCGCACCAGCGGGTGGGACGAAACCGTCTTGTAGTCGCCTTCGGCGAGCACTCGGCCACGCGTGAGCACCGTGATGCGATCGGAAAGGTTGGCGACCACGCTGAGGTTGTGCTCGACCATCAGCACCGTGCGTTGGGCAGCGACCGACTTGATGAGCGCGCTGATGCGATCGATATCTTCGTGACCCATGCCGGCCATCGGTTCGTCGAGCAGGAGCATCTCCGGGTCGAGCGCCAACGTGGTTGCGATCTCCAGGGCACGCTTGCGACCGTATGGCAATTCAACCGCCGTCCAATGGGCGAAGGACGATAAGCCGACATCGGCGATGAGCGCCATGGCGCGGTCGTTGAAGACGTCCAGTACACGCTTCGAGCGCCAGAAGTCGAACGACGATCCACGCTGGCGCTGTAGCGCGACGCGGACGTTTTCGAGCACGGTCAGATGCGGAAAAACGGCCGAGATCTGAAACGATCGCACCAGTCCGAGCCGCGCCACCCCGGCGGGATGGAGCGCCGTGATGTCGCGGCCCTTGTAGACGATCCGTCCCCGGGTGGGACTCATGAACTTCGTCAGCAGGTTGAAACAAGTCGTCTTGCCGGCGCCATTGGGTCCGATCAGCGCATGAATCGTGCCGCGGCTAACCTGCAGGCTCACTCCGTTGACCGCAACGAAGCCGGCAAATTCTTTGGTGAGATTCTCGGTGAGGAGGATGAAATCGTCGCTCACGACGCCGGGGCCCTGCTTGTAGGCCATAGTGTTACCATGTCCGGAGCGCGTTCAGCAAAAGCAGATCGCGGCTTTGCGACGCAATCGTGCTTGATGTGCCGCTAGCAGGCTGAGGAAGGCTTGATCGGCCTCGTGATGCGACGGGGATGCGCTCCAGCGCCGATGGCTGGCTGCCGCCGGGGCGCGGATCGGTCCCGCCACCCTTCCTCAACCTTTCCCCCCTTCTTATGTAATGGCACAGTAGCGGCTGCCATCGCCGATTCTGCCTGGCGAACCGGCGTCGGCGGCAGCGGTGGGAGCACCGGTCTTGCGTCTCCTGGTGATCGAGGACGATCCCGATCTCAATCGGCAGCTCGCAACCGCGCTCGTTGACGCGGGCTACGTGGTCGATCGCGCGTTCGACGGCGAGGAGGGCCACTTTCTCGGCGAAAGCGAGCCCTATGACGCGGTAATTCTCGACATCGGCCTGCCCAAGATGGATGGCATCTCGGTGCTGGAGGCGTGGCGCCGTGCCGGCCGCGCCATGCCGGTCCTGATCCTCACCGCCCGCGACCGCTGGAGCGATAAGGTCCAAGGCTTCGACGCCGGCGCCGACGATTACGTCGCAAAGCCTTTTCATCTCGAGGAGATTCTAGCGCGCATCCGCGCGCTCTTGCGTCGTTCGGCTGGTCACGCCAAGAGCGAGCTCAATTGCGGCTCCGTGCGCCTCGACACCCGCACCGGCCGCGTGACCGTCGACGGCAATCCGGTGAAGCTCACCTCGCACGAATATCGCCTGCTGTCCTACCTCATGCATCATACCGGCCGCGTGGTCTCGCGCAGCGAACTGGTCGAGCATCTCTACGACCAGGATTTTGATCGCGACTCCAACACCATCGAGGTGTTCGTCGGCCGCGTGCGCAAAAAGCTCGGCGTCGATGTCATACAGACCGTGCGCGGGCTTGGCTATTTGCTCGCTCCGCCGGGCAATGCGCCTTAATTCGCTCGCCCTTCGGCTGTTCTTCTCGGCAACGACTTGGACCGTGGTGATCCTGGTCGTCACCGGAATCGTGCTGTCGTCGATCTATCGCGCGGCTGTGGAGCGTGCGTTCGACCGAAGGCTGGGTGTCTATCTGCGGACCCTGGTCGCCGACGTCGCGACGCCGGAGGAGAATGCCGGCAAGTTTCCCCAATCGATCGGCGAGCCGCTGTTCGATTTGCCGCTCTCCGGCTGGTACTGGCAGGTGACGCGGCTCGACGCGCCGACACCCGACGTGCGATCGTCCCGCTCGCTGTGGGATGCGACGCTGCCGCACCTCGCCGACCTCGGCCCCTCGTCGGCGCCGGGCGCCGCGCGGCAGGGTTACGCCGAAGGGCCCGAGGGCCAGCAGCTGCGCATCGTTGAACGCACGATCGACCTGGGCGAGGAGGGCCGTTACCTCGTTGCCGTCGCCGGCGACGCGGCCGAGATCGACGAGGAAACACGCAGCTTCGACGGAGCTCTCGTCATCACTTTCACGGTGTTGGGCATTGTGCTGCTGCTGACCACAACCTTCCAGGTTCGTTTCGGCTTGGCTCCGCTCAAACGTATTTCCGACGATCTTGCCGCCATCCGCTCGGGGACGGCGGAACGGCTCGAAGGCGCCTTCCCGGTCGAGATCGCGCCGCTGGCGCGCGAAACCAATGCCCTCATCGACGCCAATCGTGAGATCGTGACGCGCGCGCGCACCCATGTCGGCAATCTCGCCCATGCATTGAAGACGCCGATCTCCGTCATGATGAACGAGGCCACGAGTCACAGCGATGATCCGCTCGCCTTAAAGGTGCGCGAGCAGACCGAAATCATGCGCGACCAAGTCGCGCGCCATCTCGAGCGCGCGCGGCTCGCCGCGCGTGTCGCGGCGATCGGCACCGTCACCGATGTGCGCCCAGTGGTGACGGCGCTCGCACGCACGATGGAAAAGATTCACCACCATCGCGGGGTCGCCATCGACGTCGACGCGCCCGAGGGCGCCCGCTTTCGCGGCGAGCAGCAGGACCTCGAGGAAATGGTCGGCAATCTTGTCGACAATGCCTGCAAGTGGGCGCAGTCGCGGGTGGCGGTTGAAGCGTTCTCGGAAAAGCCCGATCCCCGAGATGATCGTCGGGTCGTACGCATCGTGGTCGATGACGACGGACCGGGGATTTCGCCGCAGCAGCGCGAGCAGGTGGCCCGCCGCGGTCGCCGGCTCGACGAGACCAAGCCGGGCTCTGGCCTCGGGCTTTCGATCGTGGTCGAGCTTGCCAGCCTCTATGGCGGCGGCCTCACGCTCGGCACCGCGCCCATCGGCGGCCTGCGCGCGGAACTCATGCTGCCGGGGGCGTGACTTTCCCCAGCTTGCCCAACGCCATTAACGCTGCGGCAACAGAGTTTTGCCCTATTTGGGCCATTAGCTAAAGCGCCGGCATTGGCCGATGGGGATCGCCGGCCGGTTGTGATCGCGGGGTCAGATCATCTGGGGGCTTGAAACATGTCTTTCGTTCGCCTGAGCGCTGCCGCGCTCGCCGCGCTTTCGATCGCGGCCTGCGCGGGCACTCCCGAGACCGGCCAAGGACCGAAAGAGAATACGGGCACGCTCGTCGGCGCGGTTGCCGGCGGCCTGATCGGATCGCAGTTCGGCGGCGGAACCGGCGAGCGCATCGCAGCCGGCCTTGCTGGCGCGGCGCTTGGCGGTTTGATCGGCAATCGCATCGGCGCCGGCATGGACGACGACGACAAGCGGCGCGCGTATGCGGCGCAGATGCAGGCACTCGAGGCCGGAAAGTCGGGCGTCGGCGTGACGTGGAAGAATCCGGATTCCGGTCGCTATGGATCCGTGGTTCCGGGTCCTGCCTATCAGTCGAACGGGCTGCAATGCCGACCTTACACTCACACCATCTACATCAACGGTCAGCCGCAGGTCGCCCCAATGCCGACCTTACACTCACACCATCTACATCAACGGTCAGCCGCAGGTCGCCCGCGGCAACGCTTGTCGCAATCCGGACGGAACCTGGACCGCGGTGGGGTAACGGCAGCGCCATTCCGGCCGAAGCCAGCATAGGCCATAGGTTCACACCGACGCGCGCGAGTTTGATTGGGCTGCGCGCATTGGCGCCATCCTGCACGAGGCAGGGCGAAGCTTGACGTCACGAGCCGCGCTGAAACCTCGAATTCCTGGACGCGCGAAATAACGCTGGGGCCTGCGGGCTGTCGATCCGCGCCTCCCGCGTGCTTCCTCGCGCGCTCCTATGGCGCGAATACGAGGCGCGCCCGGTGGCGGGTCTGACACGGGCGGGCGCGTTCACGATGGGCGCGACTTCAGCCGCGGCGTTGCCGCGACAACTCTCGCGCTTCGTTATCGCCGATTACGCCCGAGCATGCGGGGGCACCTGGTTACGGCAAATTTACGGTCCCGCTTCCCCATGTCGCGGCCTCGACGGTCGTTCGCCGTTGCAGGGGGACCGCAATTTACGGTCCCGCTTCCCCATGTCGCGGCCTCGACGGTCGTTCGCCGTTGCAGGGGGACCGCTCGCCGTGATGTAACCGCGCTGGGCGTGCCCCGATCCGCGACAGTCCTGTTTTCGCCGCGTCGCCAAGGCAATGTAAATTCAATCCGATGGATTGATATGACGCTGTGGTTCGGACTTGCACTGATGACGGCAGCGGCCATTTGGGCCGTGTTGTGGCCGCTTGCGCGCCGGGCGAGCCGATTGCGCTCGGGTAGCGATGTCGCGATCTATCGCGATCAGCTCGAGGAGATCGAACGCGACCGTGCGGCCGGCCTCATCGAGGACAATGAGGCCGCGAGCGCGCAAGTCGAGGTGTCGCGCCGGCTCATCGCCGCAGCTGATGCGCAAACGGCGTCGCCGACAAATGTGCCTTCGGCGACGTGGCGGCGCCGGGCGGTCGCCATCGTGGCGCTTGTCCTGCTGCCGTTGGGCGCAACGACACTTTATCTCGCGCTCGGTTCGCCTTTGCTTCCGGACCGGCCGCTCGCCCCGCGTCTTGCCGCTGCCCGCGCCGATCAGTCGATCGATACTTTGATTGCAAAGGTGGAGACCCATCTTGAGAGCAATCCGGACGACGGACGCGGCTGGGAGGTGATCGCGCCGATCTATATCCGACTCGGGCGTTTCGATGACGCGGTGAGGGCGCGGCGCAATGCACTTCGGCTCAATGGCTCGTCGGCGGAGCGCGAGGCTGCGTTCGGCGAGGCACTGGTGTTCGCCGCCAATGGGATCGTGACGGCGGAGGCTAAGGCTGCGTTCGAACGGGCGGTCGCGCTCGATGCGAACGGAGTGCAGGCGCGCTACTTTCTCGGACTTGCAGCCGAGCAGGACGGCGATCGCACGCAAGCCGCCGCGACGTGGCGCGCACTGATCGAGGCGGCTCCCCCCGATGCGCCATGGATCGATTTGCTGCGACGCGCGCTCGCCCGCGTCGACCGTGCTGCCGCGCCCGAGGATTCAAGCGCTGCTTCGGAGCTCGCTCCCGAGCAACGCCAGGCCATGATTCAAGGGATGGTCGAGCGGCTTTCCGAGCGGCTGCATCGCGACGGCGGCGATGTAGAGGGATGGCTGCGACTCGTTCGTTCCTATATGGTGCTCGGCCAACCCGACAAGGCGCGCGCGGCCGTCGTCGATGCGCGCCGTGCGCTCGCCGGCGACGCGGGCAAATTGCGGCGGCTCGACGATCAGCTCAAAGGACTTGGCCTCGAAGGCTAAGCGCCGGGAATCGCGCGATGACCCGCAAGCAACGACGCCTCTCCCTCATCGGTGCCGCGCTCGGCGTGACCGCGCTCGCGGTGGCTTTGGTGCTCGGCGCGCTCAAGGAGTCCATCGTCTTCTTCAATTCGCCGACCGACGTGGTCGAAAAACAGATCAAACCGGGGACGCGTATCCGCGTCGGCGGCCTCGTGAAGCAGGGCAGCGTTTGGCGCGGCGACAGCCTTGCCGTCCGTTTCGAGGTGACCGACGGCAAGCGTACGATCCCGGTTGCCTATCAGGGCTTGTTGCCGGATCTTTTCCGCGAAGGGCAGGGCGTGGTCGCCGAAGGCGTCCTCGATTCGGCTGGTACATTTCGGGCCGACAGCGTGCTCGCCAAGCACGACGAAACCTATATGCCGAAGGACGTCGCCGATGCTTTGAAGAAGCAAGGCCACTGGAAGGACGATTACGAAAGGAAGCTCGGCGCCGCCGCACAGGGCAGAGCGCAATGATGCATCCCGCGCGTTCGGACGCGGGGTGATCGAAAGGGCATGACGATGATCGCCGAATTCGGCCACTATGCGCTCGTGCTGGCGCTCGCTCTTGCGCTCGTGCAGGCCAGCGTGCCGATGGTCGGGGCGCGCACGAACGATCCTGTGCTGATGGCTGTGGCCGGCCCGACGGCGGTCGCGCAATTCTGCTTCATCGCAATCGCCTTCGCCGCGCTGACGATGTGCTACGTGCGGTCGGATTTCTCCGTCGTCAACGTGTTCGAGAATTCCCATTCGGCAAAACCGCTCATCTACAAACTCAGCGGCGTGTGGGGCAACCACGAAGGCTCGATGCTGTTATGGGTGCTCATCCTCAGCCTGTTCGGCGCACTGGTCGCACTGTTCGGGGGTAATCTGCCGGCGCGCCTCAAAGCCAACGTGCTCGCGGTGCAGTCCTCGATCGCGGTGGCATTCGTTCTCTTCATTCTGGTCACGTCGAATCCATTCTTGCGCATTCCCGAGCCGCCGTTGGAGGGCCGCGACCTTAATCCCATCCTGCAGGATCCCGGCCTCGCCATTCATCCCCCGCTGCTCTATCTCGGTTATGTCGGGCTCTCGATCTCGTTTTCCTTCGCCATTGCCGCGCTGATCGACGGACGCATCGACGCCGCCTGGGCGCGCTGGGTGCGGCCATGGACGCTGCTCGCCTGGATGTTCCTGACGCTCGGCATCGCCATGGGTTCATATTGGGCCTACTACACTCTCGGCTGGGGCGGCTGGTGGTTCTGGGACCCGGTGGAGAACGCCTCGTTCATGCCCTGGCTGGCCGCCACCGCGCTCCTTCATTCCGCCCTCGTGATGGAGAAGCGCGACGCGCTCAAGGTATGGGCTGCTCGCCTGGATGTTCCTGACGCTCGGCATCGCCATGGGTTCATATTGGGCCTACTACACGCTCGGCTGGGGCGGCTGGTGGTTCTGGGACCCGGTGGAGAACGCCTCGTTCATGCCCTGGCTGGCCGCCACCGCGCTCCTTCATTCCGCCCTCGTGATGGAGAAGCGCGACGCGCTCAAGGTATGGACCATCCTGCTCGCGATCCTGGCCTTCTCGCTTTCGCTCATCGGCACCTTCCTCGTGCGCTCGGGCGTGCTGACCTCGGTGCACGCCTTTGCCACCGACCCGACGCGCGGCGTCTTCATCCTCGCGATCCTGCTGCTGTTCATCGGTGGCAGCCTCGCGCTGTTCGCTTTGCGCGCGCCCTTGCTCAAACAGGGAGGCCTGTTCGCGCCGATTTCGCGCGAAGGCGCACTGGTGCTCAACAATCTCTTCCTAGTGAGCGCTTGCGCGACCGTTTTCGTCGGTACGCTCTATCCACTCGCCCTCGAGGCGCTCACGGGCGAGAAAATTTCCGTCGGCGCGCCGTTCTTCAATGCGACCTTCGCCCCGCTGTTCGTTCCGCTCCTCATTGCCATGCCGTTTGGTCCACTGCTTGCCTGGAAGCGCGGCGACCTGCTCGGCGTCGCTCAGCGCCTTGTCGGCGCCGCCGGCATCGCCGTGATCGCCGTCGCCGTGATCTTCGCCATGGAAGGCGGAGGACCGCTCCTGGTGCCGTTCGCGATCGGTCTCGCCTTCTACGTCATGGCCGGCGCGTTGACCGAAATCGTGGAGCGCACCGGCCTGCTCAGGGTCCCGTTCGAGACCGCATTCGCGCGCGCGCGCGGTTTGCCGCGCTCGGCCTGGGGCGCCACCTTTGCGCATTTCGGGCTTGGGATCACGCTACTCGGCATCATCGGCGAGACGCAATGGAGCCTCGAGCGGATTGCGGAACTCAAGCCCGGACAGTCGATGTCGATCCGCCGCTATGATCTTCACTTCGACGGCGTGACCACGCGGCAGGGGCCGAACTACCGCGAACTCGCCGCTCATTTCACCGTGCGGCGCCATGGCGACTTCGTCGGCGTCATGGAGCCGGCGAAGCGCAGCTTTCCCTCTCGCGGCACTGCCACCACCGAAACCGCGCTGATGACGCGGGGATTTTCCCAGCTTTACCTGTCGCTCGGGGACCCGAATCCGGACGGATCGCTCGCGGTGCGACTCTACTACAAGCCGTTGGTGCTGCTCATTTGGTTCGGCGCGGTGGTGATGGTGATTGGCGGCGCGCTGTCGCTCTCGGATCGACGCTTGCGCGTGGGCGCGCCCAAGCCGGCGAGGAGCAAGGCCGCGCTCTCGCCGGCGGAGTAGGTCCATATGAAGTGGCGTTGTCTTGTCGCCGCAGTGCTCTCGCTCGCGATTCTGTCGCCGGCGGTTGCGCTCGGACCCGACGAGGTCCTCTCGGACCCTGCGCTGGAAGCACGCGCGCGCTCTCTCTCCAAGGAGCTGCGCTGCATGGTCTGCCAGAATCAGTCGATCGACGATTCCGATGCGCCGCTCGCGCGCGATTTGCGTATCCTCGTGCGCGAACGATTGCAGGCGGGCGAAAGCGACCAGCAGGTGATCAATTTTCTGGTCGCGCGTTACGGCGAGTTCGTGCTGCTGAGGCCGCGATTTTCGTGGCATACCGCGCTGCTGTGGCTTGCTCCGGCGGCGGTACTGCTCATCGGAGCATGCGGCGTCCTCGTGCTGGCACGCCGCTACCGAGCCAGTTCGGAGCGCGCAACCGCAGAGCGGGAAAAGCTCACGCCGGCCGAAGCGGCGCGGTTGTCGGAGATTTTGCGCCAGGGCGAGCAGTGAGGCGCGGTCAATTTCGGACAGGCTGCTGAGAGTCCATGGCTTTTTTGACTTTTCCGACCTTACCAAAGTTTAATTTCTCCGACAGCGCGCGGTAAGGAAGCGTCCCCCATCTTGCTGTGCAACGGGTGCCCCTCGGCCCCCGCCGCACCAACGATGGAGTGACCGTTATGACTGCGAGCGTTCCCGCTCCGAAATCGCGCACCCTCTCAGCGCGTCGTCTCGTTCTGCTTGCTGGCGTCGCCGGCCTCGGCGTCACCGTGCTGCTCGGCGGTGCGGGACTTCTCCCGCAGCCGACAAGCCCGGCTCTGACGTCGATCGCTTATGCCCAGGGTGTCCAGCGCCCGATGGGATTTGCCGACATCGTCGACAAGGTGAAGCCCGCCGTCATGTCGGTCCGCGTGAAGACTGCTAGTGGCGCCAAGATGATGGGCTTCGAGGGCGACCTACCGTTCCCGCCGAACTCGCAGATCGAGCGTTTCTTCCGTCGCTTCGGCTTGCCGGAAGGGGCCACTCCGGACGAGCCGCGCGCCCCGCGCAATCGCCTCGTGACCGGGCAGGGCTCCGGCTTCTTCATCACTGCTGACGGCTACGCGGTGACCAACAACCACGTGGTCGACAAGGCCGACACCGTCGAGGTCACCGCCGATGACGGCAAGACCTACACCGCCAAGGTGATCGGCACCGATCCGCGCACCGACATCGCCCTGATCAAGGTCGATGGCCGCAGCGACTTCCCCTACGTCCACCTCGCGGACAAGGCCCCGCGCATCGGCGACTGGGTGCTCGCGGTCGGCAATCCGTTCGGTCTCGGCGGCACGGTGACGGCCGGTATCGTCTCGGCGCGTGGCCGTGATATTGGGGCCGGCCCTTACGACGATTTCATTCAGATCGATGCGCCGGTCAATAAAGGTAATTCCGGCGGCCCGACCTTCGACGTCGACGGCAACGTGATCGGTGTCAATACCGCCATCTTCTCGCCTTCGGGCGGCTCGGTGGGTATCGCCTTCGCCATCCCCGCTCCGACCGTGAAGTCGGTCGTCGCTCAGCTCAAGGACAACGGTAAGGTTAGCCGCGGCTGGATCGGCGTGCAGATCCAACCCGTCACCGCGGAAATCGCCGACAATCTCGGTCTCAAGGCATCCGAGGGCGCGCTGGTCGCCGACCCGCAGCCAAACGGGCCGGCCGCCAAGGCTGGCATCCTGGCCGGTGACGTGATCACGGCGGTCAATGGCAACGCGGTCAAAGACGCCCGCGATCTCGCCAAGCAGATCGGCGGCATGGCGCCGGGCGGCACCGCGAAACTCACCGTGTGGCGCAAAGGCGAGGAGAAGACCTTCTCCATCGCGCTCGGTGAACTGCCCAACCAGCGCGAGGCGCGGGCGACCACGATGCCGGATTCCTCCGGGCCGGAGGGCACCGACGTACCGCGGCTCGGCCTCACGGTCGTACCCGCGGGCCAGGTCGCCGGTAGCGGTTCCGAAGGCGTGGTGGTGACCGAGGTCGATCCCAATGGGATTGCTTCCGACCAGGGCGTCAAGACCGGCGACGTCATTCTCGAGGTCGGCGGCAAGAAGGTTGCCAATCCGGCCGACATCCGCAGTGCCCTCAAGGACGCGCAGAAGGACGGCAAGCGTACGATTCTGATGCGGGTGAAATCGGGCGACGCGACGAAGTTCGTTGCGCTGCGGCTCGGCAAGGCCTGATCGAAATGGGGCGCACCGCCGGCATCCGTCGCCCCCGCCGGCGGTTCGAACCAGAGGGGACGGGCCCGGCGCCCGTCCCCATCCCATCTAACTTCGTCCCGGCATCCGTCGCCCCCGCCGGTGCGGAGTTGGTTGAGGGGTGGCGGGTCAAACCGCCGCCCCTCGCATTTCTCGGCCCGGCCCGGGCGATCTGCCGGGCCGACGCCAAGGACACTGTGAAATAGTGCCGCTATGATTAGTGCAGTTCAGTATCGTCCCTCCGCGAGGGACATCGCTTATCCGAGAGACGGTGCATTCGTCATGCGTCTCCTGATCATCGAAGACGACCGCGACGCCGCCGACTATCTGGCGAAGGCATTCCGCGAGGTCGGGCATGTGGCCGACTTGGCCGCCGACGGCGAGGAAGGGCTCGCCCATGCGCTCGACGGCCAATATGACGTCCTCATCGTCGATCGCATGCTGCCCAAGCTCGACGGCCTCGCGGTCATCGGGACGCTGCGCAGCAAAGGCATCGAGACGCCCGCGCTTATCCTTTCGGCGCTCGGCCAGGTTGATGATCGGGTCAAGGGGTTGCGGGCAGGCGGCGACGACTATCTTCCCAAGCCCTATTCGTTTTCGGAACTGCTGGCGCGCACGGAGGCGTTGGCGCGTCGGCGCGGCAGCCGCGAGGAGACGGTCTATCGCGTCGGCGATCTCGAGCTCGACCGGCTTTCGCATCAGGTGACTCGCGCAGGCGACGAAATCGTCCTGCAGCCGCGGGAGTTCCGCCTGCTCGAGTATCTCATGAAGCACGCGGGTCAAGTCGTCACTCGCACCATGCTGCTCGAGAACGTGTGGGATTATCATTTCGACCCGCAAACCAACGTCATCGACGTGCACATCTCGCGGCTACGCTCGAAGATCGATAAGGGTTTCACCCAGGCTTTGCTGCATACGGTTCGCGGCGCAGGGTATATGATCCGCGACAGCAAATGACGTCGTCATTGCCTGCGGCGCGCAGGGCGACGTGCGGGGGTGATGGATGACCGCGCTCGGCAAGCTTCTGCGCACGACAGCGTTCAAGCTGACGCTGGTGTATCTCACCGTGTTCGCGCTGTTTGCCGCTTTCCTGCTCGTTTATTTCGCCTGGAACACGCGGCGGCTGATCACCGAGCGCTCGAAGATCGATAAGGGTTTCACCCAGGCTTTGCTGCATACGGTTCGCGGCGCAGGGTATATGATCCGCGACAGCAAATGACGTCGTCATTGCCTACGGCGCGCAGGGCGACGTGCGGGGGTGATGGATGACGGCGCTCGGCAAGCTTCTGCGCACGACGGCGTTCAAGCTGACGCTGGTGTATCTCACCGTGTTCGCGCTGTTTGCCGCTTTCCTGCTCGTTTATTTCGCCTGGAACACGCGGCGGCTGATCACCGAGCAAATCACGCAGACGGTCGATGCGGAGATCACCGGCTTGGCCGAGCAATATCGCCAGGGCGGCATCCGCCGGCTCGTGTTCGTCGTCGATGCCCGATCGCGTCGGCCCGGCTCGAGCCTTTATCTCGTGACCACGCGCGCGGGGGAAGGACTGGCGGGCAATGTCGGATCGCTGTCGACCGGCATTCTGGAAACATCCGGCTGGACGGAAACTGCCTATCGGCGGCTCGATGACCCCGACGGCGCCGAGCATCATGCCCTGATCCGCGTGTTTCAATTGCCGGCCGGGTTCCGGCTCCTGGTCGGACGCGATCTCGAAGAGCGCGAACGCTTGCACGACATCGTAATCGCCGCCGGCCGCTGGTCCTTGGCAGTCGTCATCGTGCTCGGCGTCGCCGGCGGATTCTTCGTCACACGGCGGGTTCTCAAGCGCGTGGACGCGATGACGGAGACCACGCGTCAGATCATGGACGGAGATCTGACCGGACGCCTCCCGGTCGCGGGAACGGGCGACGAGCTCGATCGCCTGGCCACCAACCTCAATGCCATGCTCGAGCGCATCGAGGCGCTCATGCACGGCCTCAAGGAGGTCTCCGACAACATCGCGCATGATCTCAAAACGCCGCTGACCAGGCTGCGCAACCGCTGCGAAGAGGCTTTGCGCCTGGCCGAGGACGAATCCCAGTACCGAGCGGCGCTCGAGAGCACGATCGAGGAATCGGAGGCGCTGATTCGCACCTTCAATGCGCTGCTCATGATCGCGCGCGCGGAGTCGGGCCAGGCGCGCGACGGCATGACCGAGTTTGATGCGGCCGAGATCGCGCGCGGGGTGGGCGAGCTCTACGAGCCGCTCGCCGATGAAAAGGGCATCCACCTCAAGGTCGAGGCGCCGGCGGCTGCGCCGGTTCACGGCAACCGGGAGCTCGTCAGCCAGGCGCTCGCCAATCTGGTCGATAACGCGATCAAATATGGCGCAACCGGTGGCCCCCCGCTGAACGGGGCGGCCGCTGAGATCCTCGTCACGGCGGCGGGAGAGGGCGACCGCATCCTGCTTGCAGTCGCCGATGGCGGCCGCGGTATTCCCGCGGCCGACCGCGGCCGCGCAGTCGAGCGCTTCGTGCGGCTCGAACAAAGCCGTTCGCTTCCGGGCTCGGGGCTGGGACTGAGCCTTGCTTCGGCGGTGGCCCGCCTGCATGGCGGCGAGCTCAAGCTCGAGGATAACCACCCTGGGCTCAAGACCGTCATCTCGTTGCCGCGCTCGGGATCGGCCCCGCCGACGGCATGAAGCATTTGCGATAACGACATCATGGCCAGACTCGTCATCACCGCGAGCCGGCTCGCCCGGCCGGCGACGCGAAATGTCGCAACCGCGCGCAGGCCGCAGCTGCTGCGCCATTCGCATATTTGATGCCCGATAACGACATCATGGCCAGGCTCGTCATCACCGCGAGCCGGCTCGCCCGGCCGGCGACGCGAAATGTCGCAACCGCGCGCAGGCCGCAGCTGCTGCGCCATTCGCATATTTGATGCCGCTCTTCTATTAAGACGGATGTGCCGGACGATCCGGCGTGACCGGCAAGTTCCCAGTTCGGAGAATGATTTCGGTGAACGGATCAGGCGACAGTTCGCTCGTGCGACGGATCGCGGGGGCGCCGCACGTTCAGGCCGCCGACGAGGCGCGTGTGCGCGTCAACGAGTGGCTCGCCGAAATCGCCGGTCTGCCCGCCGGCCAGACGCTGACACGGCTCGCTGCGGCTCACCCGAGGCTCGAGGCGCTGATGACGGGGCTAGCGGACGGCTCGCCCTATCTCTGGGGCCTCGTGCGCGGGTCGCCGGAGCGGTTCGTCGCGCTTCTCGAAGCCGAACCCGAGCACCGTTTCCGCGACATTCTCGCTGACGCAAGACGCGCGATCGCGGCAACACGCGATGAAGCCGAGGTGATGCGCCTGCTTCGCCGCATGAAGGCGGAGGCAGCGCTGTTGATAGCGCTCGCCGATATCGGCGGCGTTTGGCCGGTGACGCAGGTCGTGGACCTGCAGACGATGCTGGCCGATGCGGCCGTTGGCGCCGCGGTCGACTACCTGCTCGAGGCTGCGCAGCGCAGCGGCAAGCTCAAAGGCTTCGAGCGCGGCCGCCCGGCGCAAGGTTCGGGCTATATCGTGCTCGCCATGGGTAAAATGGGGGCGGGCGAGCTCAATTATTCGAGCGACATCGACTTCATCATCTTTTACGACCCTGCAGCGCTCGTCGCGGCAACGGAGCCGGCGGCATTTTACGTGCGGCTCACGCGAATGCTGGTGAAGCTGTTGCAGGAGCGCACTCCCGACGGCTACGTATTTCGCATCGATCTGCGGCTGCGCCCCGATCCCGCCTCCACTCACATCGCCATCTCCCGCACTCCCGACGGCTACGTATTTCGCATCGATCTGCGGCTGCGCCCCGATCCCGCCTCCACTCACATCGCCATCTCCACCACTGCGGCGCTCGACTACTACGAAAGCCGCGGACAGAATTGGGAGCGCGCCGCGCTGATCAAAGCGCGGCCGTGCGCGGGCGACATCGCGGCCGGGGAAGCGTTGCTCGCCGGGCTTTCGCCCTTCATTTGGCGCAAATATCTCGACTTCGCGGCGGTTGCCGACGTGCACGCGATGAAGCGGCAGATCCACGCCTATCGCGGCCATGATGAGATCGCGGTCGAAGGGCACAATATCAAGCTCGGTCGGGGCGGCATCCGCGAGATCGAATTCTTCGTGCAGACCCAGCAACTCATCGCCGGCGGACGATATCCCGAGCTGCGCATCAAAGAGACGCTGCAAACGCTGGCGGCACTTGCCGACGGCGGCTGGATCGATCAGCAGGTGCGCGATGATCTCGCCGCTGCTTACCGTTTCCTGCGTGTGGTCGAAAACCGTCTCCAGATGGTGGCCGACGAGCAGATCCACACCTTGCCGGCCGATCGGGATGGGCTCGAGCGTTTTGCCCGCTTCGCCGGCTTTCCCGATCGCGATGCGTTCGCGCGCGCCTTGCTCGTTCATCTGCGCAATGTACAGCGCCATTATGCGACGCTGTTCGAGAATGCGCCCATCATCGAGGCCGGCCAGCGGACATTGCTGTTTCCCTCTGAGGCGGACGATCGCGAAACCCTCGACCGATTGTCCGAAATGGGATTTCGCCGTCCGTTGGAGACCTCTGCCTTGGTGCGGCGCTGGGCCACAGGCAGCTACGGCACACTCAAGGGTGCATTCGCGCGCAGCCAGCTCGCCGAAATCGTGCCGATGCTGCTTCAACATTTTGCCCGCTCGGCAAACCCCGATGCGGCGGTCGCAGCATTCGATCGGTTCCTTGCAGGGCTGCACGGCGGCGGACGGCTGTTTTCGCTGTTGCGCCAGAATCCCGATCTGATCGCCCTGATCGCGCTCGTGCTCGGTACCGCGCCACGCCTCGCGGACGGCCTTGCTCAGTTTCCGGAGGTCATGGACGCGGTCATCGATCCGAGCTTCTTTGGCGCGCTGCCCGAAGAAACCGAGCTCGCGGCCGCGCTCGGCCGCTCGCTCGGCCAAGCCGGATCGTACGAGGACTTCCTCGATCGCATCCGCATCTTCGCGCAGGAGCAGATGTTTCTGATAGGGACGCGGATCGTGTCGGGAACCGTGTCAGCGGAACAGGCGGGCGAGGCTTTCGCCCGGCTGGCGGATGCGCTCATTCGCTGCCTCCACCGCACGATCAAGGAGCGTTTCGCGCAGCTGCACGGCCGCATCGCAGGACAGCAGACCGCGATCTTGGCGCTCGGGAAGCTTGGCGGGCGCGAGATGACGGCGAGTTCGGATCTCGATCTCATCGTCGTCTACGACTTCGATTCCGACCGTCCGGAATCGGTCGGCCCGCGCCGGCTCTACGGTGCGCAGTATTTTTCGCGGCTGACGCAGCGCCTGATCAGCGCGCTCACCGCGCAGACCAATCACGGGTTGCTCTATAAGGTCGATATGCGGCTTCGTCCCTCCGGACGCTCCGGCCCGCTCGCGACCCAGATCGACGGTTTTGCCGCTTATCAGGAGAACGACGCATGGACCTGGGAGCATCTGGCGCTCACGCGCGCGCGCGTCGTGTCGGCGCCGCCGCAATTCGCGGCCCGGGTCGAGGAGGTCATTCGCTCCGTGCTATGCCGAGCGCGTGACCCAGAGATGGTCGCCGGCGACGTTCTGGAAATGCGCAAAGCGATCGCAGCGGAGAAAGGCGACGGCGAGCGGTGGAATCTCAAATATGTCGCCGGCGGGCTGATCGACATCGAATTCATCGCCCAATATCTGCAGCTCGTTCATGCGGCGCAGACACCCGATATTCTCGACACCTCGACCACGCAGGTGCTCGACCGGGCATGGCGGCTCGGGCTGCTCAAGGCCGAGGATGCGGAGGTGCTGCGCCGAGCGGTGCGACTCTATCATGATCTCACGCAGATTCTGCGCTTATGCCTGCCGGGGGAGTTCGATCCCAAGGCGGCGGCGCCGGGCCTCAGTGGGCTGTTGACGCGCGCCGCGGACGTCCCTGATTTCGCCACGCTCGATGCATTCATCGGTGAGACGCAGAGTAAGGTGCGCGCAAGCTTCAATCGCATCCTTGGCGAACGGTCTTGACTGCGTGATGCGACCGGCCGCGCGCCCGCTAAGCGGGTTCGACCCGTCCGTCGGCGAGATGCAGGTCGATGGGCACACCGGGCCGTTTTACTTCCTCGGCGCGCCGGCTCAGGGGGCTAGGCTCCTGGGCGACTGTCGCGGCCATTTGCGGTTCTGCCTTGGACCGCGCGTTTGTACGCAACGAGCGTTGCGCTCGATTGATATTCTGCCTCGGTGACGCGGCTCCATTGGCTATGGGCCCGTGCGTACGCTGAAGCACGCCTACAGGTTCTTGAAGGACTATTCGGCTCTTGAAGAATAATACGACCGATACGAACGCGCAGATGGAAATCAACACGTTGGCAACGACGCTAAACAGCAGATGCTCCCAAGCGAGGCCATGTTGCGGATGTACGCGCCGGTATTCGTATAAAAAAGTCATGTCGTACAGCACCGCGAGAAAACCGACCGCGCCTGCAATTGCGAGCAGTGTTCTCGTGAAGGAGAAGCCGCGCTGCGGAGTCTCGGCGTTGCAGGATGCAAGATACCATGTGGTGAATAGGCAGACTGCAACGGGAATGAATGACTGTATCATCGGGAGCATCAATCTGGCAGCTGACAGGGCCTCTTTCGACACGTTGAAGGTGCTCCCATACTCGTAGAGCAACCCTGCACTCTTGAACACAACGGTGGCGCCGATGCATAGACCGAATACGGAAGCACCGGATCGAAAGAACCCGATCAGGTCGCCGTTCGATGTGGCGGACGGGGATGGTTTTGGGCTCCGCGTCTGCCTCGCTTCGTTTGGCCCCAGCAAGCTGACGGCCATCATCAGGCAAACGAAGATTGGAGGAACGATTGTCCAGAGCTCGCTACCAACGTTGTCGAGATCGTTGGGCCAAAGGCTCTGATCGAGCGGCTTGCCGAACAGGCGCGCAATCGGGTCGGCAAGCAACGCGAAAACGAGCGCGACGGTCAAGATGCAGATGGAGAACAGCATGCCACTTGCCGCGAGGCCCGTAAGAAAATAACCGAGGTTATTGAAGCGAGTTCTTGAAGAGGAGATTCCAATAGCGTCGGCGACCTTGACCAGAGCTCGTGTCCCGGACTGGCGCATCACCGCGACCAGCGTACAAAAAGTAATTCGCTCAATGAGTCCCCGTAACTCCTTCGCTGAGCTCTCCTTGATGGCGTTCTCGAGAGCGGCCGGGTCATCGAGATCGAGCCGCTCGAGCTGCAGCTTGTAAAAAGCGAGGTCGCCGTAGGTTTGCACAGTCGAGAGGACATTGCCGCCGACGAGGTTTCGCACTTCTCTTGCCAGAAGCCGTTTGTCCGCCCCCGCGCGCGCCTCGATGGTGCCTGCCAATCTCTCGGCGAGATCGATGAGGCGTTTAGGTACTTCGATCTGATCGTGGAAAAAATCCCGTTGGGCCTCTCCGAAACGCGAAAATATCGGAATGACCGGTTGCGTGAGGCCAATGAATAACCCAGCGATGTACAGCGGGTACGGAACTCCCCGAATTGCCGTCTCTGGATCTGCATCGCTAAACAGCTTTATCGCCCCCTTGAGGATGTCGGGAGAAATCTGGCAGACCAAGTAGTAGGCGATCAGGCTGGCACTGAGGAACGCGACAAGCGCGATGTGGTACGCGTAAGGTCCGACGAAATCTCTGACCTTCGCACCGGGCAGCAGCGCGAGGTAGCGGCCGGTCACCGGGTTAGCGAGGTTCAACTCACCGAATTTGGTTGCATGAACAAGGGTGACAAGCACGGCTCCAAGCAGAAAAGACTGGTCCTGCAACGTGGCCCACATGGCGCCACTCCGCTGCTAGCATCGGCCGTTGGGACAGAATCGTTGTGCTACGATCATTTGACCGTCCGACGCGGGATCGAGGGGTTCGGTCGCTGCCTCTTTCGCGGCGGCGATGACGACTGCGACAAAAAGCATTGCTGTGAGGACCGCTTTCATTTCAGCCTCCGTAATTTGAGCCCTTCCGGAAAGCTAAATAAGTTGGCTCTGGATTTGTAATCTGTCTTTGAATGCACATGTGTGAACCGTTTCACTCTCCGAGGACAATTGGTCTAGCAGCGTCGAACCGGACTAGGTCTGCCGAATCACCATCGGG
>Ga0209240_1000259_pt1 | contig 21790 bp, 18 predicted proteins | sample GraSoi_2013_80cm_FD_185828 | JGI IMG/M metagenome (GOLD analysis project Ga0209240, IMG submission 185828) | Grasslands soil microbial communities from the Angelo Coastal Reserve, California, USA - Sample 9_17_2013_80cm (SPAdes) (version 2) | ecosystem: Environmental > Terrestrial > Soil >...
AGATTCTGTGTCTCCTCGATTCGCTTAAACCAATCGCGGAAATAATCTTCGAGGGCTGGCGGTGGATCCAGGCTGTCGGCAAACGTGGTCAAGGCAGTGCCTGCACGGGACGACTGGAGATAGCCCGAGCTCAACAATAGAACCAGGAACCATGAGCTGCGGCTCAGGATCTTCTGTGTGCGATCCCAGATAACCTTGAAAGTCGTCACCTTCTCTCCTTTCTTCGGGGGGCGGTAGAGGGAAAGAACTTGCTGTAAATTCGGCTACGTACGGGGAATCTCCAATAGTTCGCATAGTCATTACGAAGCGACAAGGAAAATGCTGATAGGTCGGATGAATTCAGCCAACCGGAGCACAGGCGCTGGCATCAGTGTTGAACGGGCTGTTGCCCAATTTTGGATCTTGCACATCAAGGCCACAAAGATCACAAAGCGGCAGAGCCGCAACCGCAACGAGACCTCGTGTCGGCGTGTGGACGTGTCGACGTAGAAGGCACGTATGTCGAACAATTTACCAAGATGGCAGCTTAAAATTCCTCGCGAAATTGATCGATGTGCAACGTCAGTTGCACAAAGCGGCAGAGCCGCAACCAAATACAGGGGATCTCACGCGAGGACGCAAAGGCGAAGACAAAATTTCACAGCAAGGGCCGCAAAGATGCGAGACAGAAGATCCCTCTTTGTGGCCTTTGCGGCCTTGCTGTAAAAAATCATTACGTTGCCTACCAGTGCAAAATCCCCGCGTGATTCAATTAAATCTGCTTGTTCTATTACAAAGCGGCATAGCCAGCCAAAGAAGCTGAAATCGTCATGCAAAAGAGGCAAAGGCGCAAAGAGACTATGGACTCCCGAGAGAAAATCCTAGCGAGAATGAGTGAAGTCTCCTGATTGTGGGTAAGAAGTTACTCAAGTGTCGTGAGGTAGAGGCAAGGGAAATTCCTTTGTGCAACTGACGTTGCACATCGATCAATTTCGCGAGGAATTTTCGTGCTCGTCCTCGTGCTCGTGCTCGATTGTTTGGGATTGTGCCGACCCAGGTACAGACGGGCTCGCGATGTCCACGGGAAAACATACGCGTCAGCGATCAGGAGGCTCCTTTCGCGTCGAGCACGAGCACGATTTGGTTGCGGCCAAGCCGCCTTTGTGCACTTTTGACCTTGTTGTGCAAATTTACTGTAAAAGCCGGGCGGTGGTTTGGGCCTGAAAAACTCAAAACTCTGCGGAGATGCTACCCCGCAGAGTCTTATCGAATTAGAAAGCTAAGCCCTCAATGTGCGACTAACTGATCTGCAACGCCTTCAATGTCGGATCGTCGATGCGGCCAGAGACGGACAGCTTGTCGACGGATTGGAACCAGCTAATTGCTTTCCGCGTTTCTGGGCCGACTATGCCATCGATTTGACCGTGATAGTAACCGAGCTTCGCTAGCTCCCGCTGCACGGCACCAATAATCTGCTCGGAAGGCGCCACTTCAGACGGCGAGGTTTGTGCCTCGGAATAATAGCCTTCATCGTAATCGTTGTAGCCGTAGTACGGATAATCATACGAATAGGGATCTCCGTACCAGCCCCAGTAGGGACTGCCGCCCCAGTAACCTCCTCCGCGGCCATATTGGCCTCCGTGCCAACCGTGCGTTGAAAAGTGCGCGCCTTCGTGAGCCGCGAAACCATGCTCGGCAAAGCCACCAAAATGACCATGGCCACCGCCGCCACCGAAGCCTCCACCATGCCCACCGCCTCCTCCATGGCCACCGCTTCCTCCATGGCCACCGCCTCCTCCACCATGTGCGAACGCGACGGTAGGCGCGACCGCCAGAATGCCGGCTAGAACCGCGCCGACCAATGAAGCCTTGATTAATCTCATAAACAACCTTTCTGATGGAACTCTCCTCCTTCACGCAGTTACCCGCTAGAGATCAAAGAGAGGTATTCTCTGTGACTCCAAAGGAGAGATATTGGTTAACCAAGCAGGCTTGAGTTCACGTCCGGGGTTTTAATTGGTGAAGGATTGGCGAAACTTTAGTTGGCAAAGTCCCACGATGATAATTGGTTAGCTGTCAATGTCGAACCATGCCTCGCTGCCCAACACAGAATGAACGACTCCCCCAAGAACATCGTTCTGATTGCGTCGATCCCATTAACTCGCTCTCACTGATCGACTCAATCGCATGGCTAAGTCAGTTGTTAAAAAGATCCGTCCCTGTTCTTCTATTGTCAGCCCTTTGCAATGCCAATTGCGGCTGTCGAACTTTGCCCTGCAGGGGCACCAGAAGTTAGCCCAGGGTTTTAACCCGGGTTACCAGCCAAAAGCGGCGGAGCAATGTTACCAACGCTATCAGTCGAGGTAAATGCGTTGGTGAACCGCGCTGCCGGCCCGATATCTTCCGCCCTTCCAGGGCGGCACGCTTTTGGTGGTCGTTACCCCAGGGTTAAAACCCTGGGCTAAGTTCTGCAGTCCCTTCGGGACAAAGTCCGGCACGGTCCCTACAGAACAAAGTCCGACAATCCCCCTAAGGACGAAAGGACACTTCGACAGCTCCACTCGTTATCGACCAAAAATCATCCTACAATTACCTCGATCGGCAGCAGGTGATTTATCACGTAGGTGTCGTAGTTCTCGTCATGCTTGTCAGGCTGAACGTGGCCAGTGGCATCTTTGGCGCGGGAGAGCAATGTGTACTGCCCCGGCTTCTTCGGCGTAACCCAATCAAATTTCCAACGTCGCCACGCATAACGTTGAACAGAATCTATGAATTCTGCCTGGCCCCAGGTTTGGCCATTGTCAGTGCTTACCGAAACCTCCGTTACTTCGGTTTCACCCGTCCAGGCAGCGCCATACACTGTGTATGCCTGGTTCGGCGGAATCGTTTCATAAACGGCTGGTCGAAAGATCTCGGACTTCAGCTTCATTTCCCCCAGCGGCCGTCGCACTGGTTTTTTATCCACATAATCCCAATACCCGTAATCTGATGTTTGCCAGTAACCCTGAAATGGTTCGCGTACAGCGTAAATCCGGGTCAGCCACTTCACGGAAGCCATTGCATAATGACCCGGTACTATCGCGCGTACCGGGTATCCATGATCCTGGGAGAGATCACGGCCGTTCATCTGGTAAGCGATCAGTACTTCTCGCTGAAGTGCTTTTGCTCTCGGCAAACTACGGGCATACGACACCTTTCCGGGAGGTAGCGCACCTTCCTTCGGTACTCCGCGATCAGGTCCTTCGAGCACGATCTCGCAAGCATCTTCTTCCAAACCGGCGCGCTCCAACAAAACAGACAGAGGCACCCCGGTCCATTCTGCATTCCCGACTGCGCCGAGTTCCCACTGGGCGCCTTGAACCTGCGGAACGAGGAAGACCCGACTATTGCCGGCGCATTCCAAGATAGCGACGCGGGTCTCGGCCGGCATGTCTCGTAATTCCTGATAAGTTAGTGATAACGTACTCTTAACCGCGCCATCGATTTGCAGCCGGTAAGAAGCCGCCTCTAGTTTCGGAGCCGGGGCGTGACTGCGCACGTAGAACAGCTCCGTCGGAGTCAAAAACGAATCAACTTGGTCGACGGGAGTCTCCAGATTGTTCGGCTCCCTCTGGCGAATGATAAGGCCGCTTGAAAAGGATTGGCGAGCTTTCTTGATTTCGTCTCTGGTGTACTGCTTTTCGATATTTTCCATATCCTAATCCTCAATTGTTCACCCCGAACCGAAGCTGCTGTCTGATGGCTAAGGCCAAAGCAAAATATGCTCATCTAAGAGGTGGGCTATCCGACAAGCGGAGGGAAGTTCCGGCGCGTCGCAAAGCTTTCGGCTTCACCAGAACAAATCCGCGAACATGGCAAATTCTCCCGCTCCCGCGAATCAGTGTAGTCCGCTGGCTCGATATTGGATAGTAGGCTCGGACGGTTGCTGTTTGAATTATCATCAGGATAACCACTCCTTCCTTAGGGGTTTCGACGATTAGTAGTTTGGCATCGCACGCGCTGGATCGCTATGGCTCAGAAGCAGGCTTATTGACCGCTCGAAAGGAGGATATGAGAGCGACCCGGCGCGGAGCCGCCGAGGAGGAAAATGACAAATGACAGATTTGAATCCGGCCTCGGCCGGCGCCTGCCAAAGGCATAATTCGCGAGGATCAAGCCGTGCTTATCGGCAATGATTGGAGTTGTCCTGTTTGCGGAAATTGAATCGGCGATCGAAACCCACGGCACGGCTCAAATCCGGCGTGAAATTGCCGCTACTAGATGGCAAATCTTAGGCGCGCCTAGCCGCCCTCGCTACGCTTTGGCGCGACCTAACCTTTCGGCTTGACACACCATGAATCCAGCCGCGACGAAGGCCTCGCGAAGTCCGAGATGTTCGCCCTACCTGGCGCGGGCATCTCATGCCCGGCGAACCCTCTTACTGGGACGGCGAAGGTTTGATCTCGACGACAAGGTGCTTCATCAGAGGCTGGTCGCTTTGAGCACTGTAGTCGCCGATGGGACAAAGCACGTTCAGCTCCGGCATGTAACCCATCGCGCTGCCGCGTGGCAGATTATAGGGAATAGCGCGATATCCGCGCACATAACGGGTCGAACCGTCCTTCGCAAAACTCGTCACGTCCACGAGGTCATATTTATTCAAGCTGCGGTCCTTCATGTCGTCTTTATTCATAAAGACCAACATGCGCAGGTTCTTGACACCCCGGTACCGATCGTCACTCACGAGCGAAAAGCTGATAGAGAAACGTCGCCTCTAGGCGTCAACGCTGTTCTTGGCCTTTGAAGATTTGAAAGAGGTAAAAGAGTGACGGCAGCAGGACGACCGCACCTGCTCCGAGGGCCAGCAATTAAAGCTTTAGGGTCGAGTCTGGTGCAGCGGCGTTGCAGGCAACGCTGCACCCCCGATGAGCTACGGCACGTGGGAGTGCTGGCGATCACGACGATTGGCTTCCCCAGCACCATGGCAGCAATGTCGTGGGTCGAAGATATTCTTCGAATGTAGCATTGCTTGAAAATCTCCAAGTCGCTCATCGCCGGCCGAGGACCAGCACCCCATTTTGGAAATGGAATCCCTGACGGACGAAGATAAAAATCGTGGCGGCGAGCACAACGGGAGCCGGCCAAACCGCTAGCCAAAGCAAGTGCTGTTGGCTGTATACAGCCTCAACTAAGCCCAGAATCTCCAGTAGATAGCCGGCGATCCAAATAGTGGCTTCGACGCTCACGGCGCCGCTTGAGCCTGACTCTGGCCTCTAACGCTATTCCCTCCGCCCGCGAGGAAAAGATCGGCGAGACGTTCGACTTCGCGCCCGGAAAGATTCTGACCGAGGCGAACGACTTCGGGCGTATCGTCGTCGTATCCCCAAACGCAGAAACCGTATCTGGACGGTTCAGCGGCAACCCATCGGCTTCCGTCACGACTCCACCGCTCCGGTCGCCCACTGTGCCTGCCGATCGAAAAACCATTCGGCACGATATAAGTCTTCATTTTATCCGGTCGTCTTGCCGGGGCTTCATGAGAGGGGTGCCGGTTCTCGCATCCGGCTCGGGCTATTATCCGCGCTCTGGCATGCTACCCCTCGCGTGAAGCTCCAGGCATTCAAATTTACGCCGTCAATTTGCTGAACTAATGCCCGCAATTCTATGGCTACACCGGATGGTTTTTCATTACTCGGTCGAGCCGTGTCGAATTACCTCAAGGGACTGAAAAGCAAGAGGTGTGGAAGTTCCATCCGCTCCGCCGAATTGCTCGCTTACGTCGTGATGTGTGTATATCTGAGTCTTGCCGCTCCAAATTTTTTAACCGAGCGGTGGGACGAGTCTTTTTGGTGGAAGCGGCATTATCCTGGGGACGTTGTTAGGCGGGCTCTTCATGCGCACATTGCAGGATGGAATGGTGTTAATAGGTGTATCACCCTTCAGCCAAGGTGCAGTTAGTGGGATTGTCATCTTGGCTGCCGTCATTATGGGTGCCTTGCAAACACGGGGTGCATCATAGGACCGCTTAGAAACGGTTAGGGCTTCAAATTAGGCTTGCCGAATAGTCGAGCACGCTAGACGAGACCTCGTCGGTGACGGGAGAGTTTCATTGCAAGCAGCCAAATGACCGCGGCGAGCCGTTGGAAAGCGAGGACGCGAAAAGATCTGGTCGGGTCATGCAGGCGATGTTGCAAATGGAGAAAATTGATAATCTCTCCTTTGGAGTCAAAGAGAATGCCTCGCTTTGATCTCTAGCGAAGGACCGCGCGAGGGATGAGAGTTCCATCAGAAAGGTTGTTTATGAGATTAATGAAGGGTTCACTTGTCGGTCTGGTTCTAGCCGGCATTCTGGCGATCGTGCCCACCTCCGCGTTCGCACGTGGTGGAGGAGGCGGTGGCCATGGTGGTGGTGGGCATGGTGGAGGCTTTGGTGGTGGCAGCGGCCATGGCTTCGCAGCTCACGCCGGAGCGCACTTTACAGCGCACGGTTGGCACGGAGGTCACTACGGGGACGGAGGTGGCTACTGGGGCGACGGTCCCTACTGGGGCTGGTACGGAGATCCCTATTCGTACGATTATCCGTACTACGGCTATAACGACTACGATGACGGCTATTATTCCGACTCACAAACCTCGCCGTCTGAAATGGCGCTTTCCGAGCAGACCATTGTTGCCGTGCAGAACGAGCTAGCGAAACTCGGCTACTATCACGGTCAAATCGATGGCATAGTCGGCCCAGAAACGCGGAAAGCAATTAGCTGGTTCCAATCCGTCGACAAGCTGTCCGTCTCTGGCCGGATCGACGATCCGACATTGAAGGCGTTGCACATCAGTTAGCCGCGCATTGAGGGCTTAGCTTTCTAATTCGATGAGACTCTGCGGGGTAGCACCTCCGCAGAGCAAGTTCTTCGCCTCTAACGCACGACGCGTATGACTATGCACGGCACCCTCTCGCATCGCGCCAACGGCAATGGCCAGCTTTACTAGCGCACGGGTTTTGTAGTCCAATGATCCAGCTGCTTGGGTTGCTTCACCAAGCGCCTCGACGGCCTGCATCACGGATGGATAACTCTTCTCGACGTGTTGATACCTGGTTGCCATCTGGGTCTTTGATTTTGCAGCGGAAGGCTTTTTCATAGGTTAGTCGGTTACGTTTCAATCCTGCCAAAAAGGGTATGGGAGCCAATTGGAATTGCAAAAAATGCGTGGTTCTTACGATTCGACTAGCTAACGCCGGCATCGCTCAATCGGGTCACGGAGAAACGCTCTTGGGCGCAATAGTTTAACGGCGGGCGGCTGTATAGCTTTCACATTGAAGAATATGAGGACACGTTACGCCATCTTAAGTATGGTCTCAGTGGTCGGCTATTTTATCTTAGCCTCCTTCTCGCTGAGTGAGCCGCTTCCGAATAGGATCGCAGAAGATCCAACCATAAAAGGCAAAGGAAAGGCTGGCAAATGTATGGACTACGCTTTAGCGGTTTCTTCAAAACTAGCTGCCAACGGAATTCATGGCCAACTCATTTTCTATCGATTTTGACTCCTCACTGTTTCGCGTAGGCAGTGGCGGGAAGGCTGCTTGTCCTATGCGAAAGCACTCACTCTCATGGTTGGCTATCGGCTATTTCCAACTACCCGATTGGGTGATCGGCTCATGGCTGATTGGAGCTAAAGAGAGCTGCCCCCTCTTAGCAATGGAGATGACACTTATTAATCTGCTAGACTGTTCACTCGAATGAGGGCAACTGGCCTTCAGCCGCAAGATAGCGGTACGATCGCGCTCTGCTCCGCCGCTGCGGGTCGTGAGCTTGCACTAAGCAATCGCCGAATTAGACGCTCGAACCGTGACAGGTCTCAAAATCAAATTTCTCGTTTGCTTACCTAATCATGACCTCTTCTGTTACAGATCTCGTCGAGCATGTTAGCACCGCCATCCATAGGAGTGACCGACACTCGGCGGCGCTCTGTTTGTTTGGCTCGGCTATTTTGGCTCTTCTGACCTGTGTTTCTTTTCAAGTGCATGCCCTTCCCTCAGTGGCCGCCCTTCTCTATATGGTTGTCATCGTCCTGGTCTCCCTTCAGGGACGCTTCATTCCAGCGATCTTTGTCTCAATCGTCGCCATTTGCTGCTTGGACTACTTTTTCATTGAGCCAGTTTTTCGATTATCGAAGGCCGCGACGCTGAACGTCGTGGCACTGGTTGCCTACCTGACCACGGCGCTAGTCGTTACCGGCCTGCTGTCACGAGTCCGCAAGTCGTTCCAGGAAATCCGAGCTTTATTGGCGAAAACGGCCAGACAATCTGCCGTTTTAAAGGAACACAATCGACTGGCCGAAGAGATTCACGATTCACTCGCGCAGAGTTTTGCCGGCATCTCCATGCAACTGTTTGCCGCGCAGGAGGCCATTAGAACTAACGACGATAACGGCGTTGGTTATGTCGAACGAGCAAATGACTTGGCGCGCTTCGGTTTGGCCCAAGCTCGCAGTTCGGCGCTCAGCCTGCGATCAAACATCATCGAGGAGTTAGGACTCATCGATGCCCTGCAAATGTTAGTCGAGCTTGCTAATATCCCCGGTCGCTTACGCTGCGATTTTAGATCAAACGGCGTACGGCAAGGAAGCTTGCCGCCTCACATCCAACAGGATTTCCTTCGCATTGCCCAAGAAGGGATCAGCAACGCGCTTCGTCGCGGTAAGCCGACGGTGGTCGGTGTCAGTCTCCTAATGGATTCGTCGAATCTTATGCTTGAAATTTCAGACAATGGATCTGGAAACGAAGACCCTGGCCCGGAAATCAAAGAAGGATGGGGACTTAGCAACGTGCGAGAGCGGGCTAAAAATCTGGGTGCCGAATTAGACATTCGAACGGCAGCCGGTCGTGGCACCAGCATCATCGTTCGGTTACCAATCAATTGGTAACTTGGAGACCAGCAGGCTCACGGATCTTGCTTTCGCTAGATTTGGCGGATTCGATTTATCCAAAAAAGCTTTTGGCTTTTTCTGTGGGTAAGAGAAATGGGAGGTCGCCGCCCTGGAACTCGAATTTTTTGAACAGAAGACCTCAAAGAGCACAAAGAATTAGCAAAATTGTGCCCGCCGCTTTGAGCATCGCCTGGTACCGACCGACAACGGTGGACCCACGACCAGCACCGCAGCGAGTCCGCTTACCGGCGAAAAAAATGAAAGTCTTTTGTGACGACAAGACCAGTGCGATAAGTCTAGAAGGCTCATTACGGATGAGAAGACGACGAATCATTTGCGTCGCGCTACTCGGTTTCAGCGGCGCCTTTGTAGGCATGGCCTTGCGATACGACTACGCCAGCGCGGATGTCTTGGGCGGGCCGCTTCCTCCTCCAGCGCTGCCGCGGGAAATCATCCGGCTGACCCCAGTGGAAAAACTCGGACAGTTGATGCTCTACGACAGCACGCTGTCGAATCCCCCGGGTTACTCCTGCGCCACCTGCCACGTCCCAGAGACTGGTTTTACCGGACCCAACTCGGAAATCAACGCGTTTTCAGGCCCACAGCCAGGAGTCGTGCCCGGGCGGTTCAGCGATCGCAAACCACAGAGCTATCTTTACGCGGCGTTCAGTCCCGAGGGGCCCTATTATGACCGCGGTCTACGGACTTGGCTGGGCGGCAACTTCTGGGATGGCCGGGTGCCGGACTTGGCCGAGCAGGGGCTGCAACCACCCATCAATCCCAACGAGATGGCCAACACCCCTGAGGGACCTTACCCTCCCGCTATGGGAGGGTATAGTCCACTCCTCGTTCAGAAGCTCGCAAATCGGCCATACACCCCGCTATTCAAGCAGGTGTACGGTGAAAACGTCTTTCAAGTCGATACCCCGAAGCAGATCTACGAACTTTTCGGTGAAGCGCTCGCCGCCTACCAATCCTCGGGAGAAGTCTGTGCGTTCAGTTCGAAGTACGACGCCTCTAAGTATGGCTCGCCACCGAGAAACCTGTACACACTCTCTGCGTCCGAGAAACGCGGAAGGCAATTGTACTTTGGCCAGGCCCAATGCTTTCAATGCCACTCTTCTGCAACGGTGCCTGCGATACAGGCCACTACTCAGGGGAAAGATGCCTTCACCATGTATTGCTACGCGAATATCGGGGTCCCGAGGAATGCGGAGAACCCCTTCTACCAGCAGACCGGCAAGGAGTCCAATCCACATGGGTACAACTCACTAGGGACGAAGTACGTCGATTACGGTCTGGGAACGAACCCCAATCCTGCTCCCGACGGCACCAGGTTCTACAAAGATGTTCCGGGCGACATTCCCGAGTTCCGCGGACTCTTCAAGGCGCCGAGCATGCGTGGCGTGGACAAGCGGCCGTCGCCGGATTTCGTGAAAGCCTATATGCACAATGGTGTTTTCAAGAGCCTCAAAGACGTAATTCACTTCTACAACAAGCGGAACATTGCCGTGGACAGCGGCGGCAAGGAGATCGCTTTTGATCTCCGGAAGGGTCCTCCATCCGGCTACACGCCGCTTTTCGCGCCGCCCGAGGTCCTCGACAACGTGCAGAACGTCGCTGGAGTGCCGCCTTCGCAGGCGACGTCCGCCAGCGAGTCAAACGGTCAGGTCGGCAATCTCCAGCTTAGTGCCCAACAAGAGGAGGACCTCCTTAACTTCATCAGGATCCTCACGGACGGCTATACCAAACCGAACCCCGTCTCCCCCTGAAGCCCCAGGCGACCTTGAAGTGCACCGGGCGAGTGTCGTGGGCTGCCCCGCAGGGGCGCCAGAAGTTAGCCCAGCGTTTTAACCCTGGGTTACCAGCCAAAAGGTTCCGCCCCGAAGCAGGCGGCAGAGCCGTGTTACCAACGCTATCAGTCGAGGTAGATGCCTTGATGAACCGCATTGCCGGACCGATGTTTTCCGCCCTTTCAGGACGGCGCGTTTTTTACTGCTCAGGTACCCAGGGTTAAAACCCTGGGCTAAGTTCTATAGTCCCTTCGGGACATAAGTCCTACAGTCCCCTCCGGGACAAAACACTCGCGGTTCCTAATGTTAACACGTATGTGGGCGAAGCCTTAGAAAGCGAAAATTAGTAGCGTTCTAGCGCCGGAGTGGTTGCCGATTTCTTGAATGATTTGCCAGTCGGGTTTCGTAGCCGTTAGCGGCTGTTTGTTAACTCGAAAAAATTATCTAACGGAAGGATTGCCGACTCCAGCAAATGACCATGTAAGCGCTCGACGTGGTAATCGACATCTACCCGTTAGAACTATAGAGTTAACAACAATCGGATGTCACCTTCCTTTTAACAGCAAGATCACATGAAAATAGACAAGACTAATAGTAAGCGGTTGCTCTGGGCCGTTATGGCCGCAAGTTTACTCGGAATGGCCGGCTGCTACAGTGATGGCAGCCCGGCAATGTCACTGCGTCCGGCACCGAATCAAGATATTATCGCCTCCAGCAGCTACGACGCCGCGACGCGTAATTTCAACCCTAAGTGGCCATACGGTCAGGAATCGCAGTAGGCGCGACCCTCCGGGTCGACGACCACCTTCCTTCCTTCCTTTGACTCCGCACGTGCCACGCCGGACGAGAACGATTAGGAGAGCGACACTGCCGAATGGTATGACCCGTTTGGGTAGGTACAAAGCACTCTTTCTGCCGATAGCGGGGCGGTGCCGCTACTATTACAATCCCGCGTAAGCTACTAATCAGTGTGGGTGGAGAAACATTCGGACGGAGAAGCAAAACGAAATGAGCGCCGGTAACTTAAAGGTAAGCGAAACGCCAGAATGCAAAACCGCTTCACCTAAAACCGGGAGGAAACGAATATTCGTTTTCATTGCCGTTGGCGCCATTGTTGCTGTCGCAGTAGCCCTTGCTTCCCGTCAGCTGAGCTCTCTGAGGAACCAAGTCCGTCAGCTGCCTTCATCGCCTCTAGCCGAGATGACAGTCAGCGTCGTACATCCGGAGAGAGTGCCTTCGACGACTGTTTTGAATTTGCCGGGACAGCTGCAAGCCTATACCGACGCACCAATTTTCGCGCAGACGAGCGGCTACCTGAAAGCGTGGAATTTTGACATTGGGGCAAAGGTAAAGGCAAATGACATACTGGCTGAGATCGATACGCCAGAAGTTGATCAAGAGCTGGTCCAAGCCAAGGCCCAACTGCAGGTCGCTCAGTCAGCTCTCCAGCTATCTCAAGTCACCTATCAACGGAACCAGGACCTGTTCAAACAAAACGTTATTACCTCAGAGGAGTATGATACGGTAACTGACACCTATCGCGAGAACCAAGCCATGGTGGCTGCAGACCAGGCTAACATCGCTCAGCTCAATGCCCTTGAAGCGTTCAAGCTCGTCCGCGCACCATTCGATGGCATCGTCACAGCCAGAGATACCGATATCGGGGACTACGTTGCCGCGGGTTCCGGCACTCAGCTCTTTCGCGTCGCGCGAACTTCTCCATTGCGCATTTATGTTAACGTGCCCCAAGACTTAGCGCAGCTAGTCAAGATCGGCCTGGAGGAAACTCTCACTGTGCCTGAATTCCCAGGTCGAACCTTCCCGGCCCACATCACTAACGCTGCCGGTGCAGTCGATCCGATCTCCCGTTCCTTGCAAACCGAACTGCAAATTCCGAACGAAACCGGTGAATTGCTTCCGGGCGCCTATGCTGAAGTCAGCCTGAGACTCACCGGTAACAGAGGCTTGGTCACGATCCCAGCCAATGCCTGGCTATTCCAAAGGCAAGGCGCAACGGTCGGGCTAGTTCATCCCGACGGAAAGGTCGAGATCCGCAAGGTCACCATCTATCTTAATCTGGGTGACAAACTAGAAATTTCCCACGGGTTGTCTGATTTGGACCAGGTAATAGTGAATCCCTCAGACGGGTTAACCAATGGCATGCACGTCACTGTGATCAGCCCAAATCCGCCACATCCCCTAACTACGCAGTGAACCGTATAAACCGGAGATTAGCTTAGATGGTAGAATCGGTAAATCAGAACGGTCCGAAAGAAACCGAAGCGCCGTCTGAGGCTGCACTCCAGCCTAAAGAAAAGAGCAGGCGAAAGCTCGGGTTCTTCTTTTTAGCCGCAGGAGCGTTGTTTGTCGGTGTCGCTACTCTTGGAGTTTATACGCGCAACACATGGACAGCGAAGCTTCAGCAACGCACGAACCAAGCTGCCCAATTCGTCGTGCAGGTCACCCATCCAGAGATGGCAGTGGGAATGATAAGCCTTCAGTTACCTGGCCAGACCATGCCTTATAGCGATGCGCCGATCTTTGCTCAGACAAGCGGCTACCTGAAGAGGTGGTATTTTGACATAGGCGCTCAGGTCAAGGCCGGTGCTGTTCTTGCTGAAATCGACACTCCGCAGGTCGACCAACAACTTGCGCAAGCTCAAGCTCAATTGAAAGTGGCGGAGGTGGCGCGTGACCTAGCTCAAGTGTCCTACCAGCGCCGCCAAGCTCTTTTTAAGAACAATGTCATTTCGGCATTGGACTTCGATACCGCCTCCGACAACTACTCAGGAAGCCAGTCCACTGTCATCGTTGATCAGGCCATTGTGAATCGATTGGAAGCCCTGGAAGCATTTAAAACCGTGCGAGCTCCTTTCGACGGCATTGTAACGGCGCGGAATACCGATATCGGAGCCTTCGTGCCGTCGGGCTCAGGAACCCAACTTTTCCGGATGGCCCGAAATTCACCTCTACGGGTTTACGTTGTCGTACCACAGGCCTTTTCATCGTTTGTGAAAGCCGGCGGCCACGCAGAGCTTGCGGTCAATGAATACCCAGGGCGAACGTTTCCGGGGCAGGTAGTGAGCACGGCCGGAGCTATCAACTCGACTAGCAAAAGACTGCTGACTGAACTGGAAGTCCCCAATCCAACAGGGGAGCTTCTCCCGGGCACCTATGTTCAGGTGACTTTACAGCTCCAAACCGATAACGGCAGCGTTATGATACCGCCGCAAACGTTGCTCTTCCAATCCGGAGCGCCCGCGGTGGGCGTGGTTCACCCGGATGGTAAAGTCGAAATTCGGAAGCTGAGCATCATTCGGGATCTCGGAAATAGGCTAGAGATTTCCAAAGGCTTATCACAATCGGACCAGATCATCGTCGATCCTTCGTCTGATCTGGTAACCGGGACGGTTGTCACGATAGCGAACGCAGCATCCGAATCGTTGTAGGCAGCACTTGTACCGACACTTCATGATTGAGTTATTTCATATGGGGAGCCGCTAGGCCCGGTCAGCCCAAGTTTAAAGGAGCAACCATCGCATATGTGGATCGTAAACCTGGCACTAAAACGCCCTTACACGTTCATTGTTCTGGCAATTTTTATTTTGATTGCCGGTGTTCTTTCCATCTTGAGCACCCCGAAGGACATTTTCCCATCAATCAATATCCCGGTTATTTCGGTAATTTGGAACTTTACCGGTATGGCGCCCGAAGAGGTCGAGCAACATATCACTTCCCCTTACGAACGCGTTCTTACGACGACAGTCGACAACATTGAACATATCGAATCGCAATCGTTATACGGCATCGCTGTAGTCAAAATCTTCCTGCAACCAAACGCTAGCGTGCCGGCGGGAATAGCACAGGTCACCTCCGTTTCTCAGGCTGTTCTCAAACAGCTGCCGCCGAGTATAACACCGCCGCTGGTGCTTAGCTACAGCGCCACGAACGTGCCCGTGATCAACGTCGGACTGAGTAGTAAAACTTTATCCGAGCAACAGCTGAACGACTACGGGCTGAACTTTGTTCGGACCCAGCTCATCACAGTTCCCGGCGCGGCCATTCCTTACCCATACGGAGGAAAGCAAAGGTACGTGGAAGTGGACCTCAACTATAAGGCTTTACAAGGCTACGGCCTGACGCCTGCCGACGTGGTAAACACGATCAATGCGCAGAACCTTATCTTGCCCTCCGGCACGGAAAAAATCGGTCGCTTTGAATACCAGGTCGGTGTAAACGCAAGCCCGCCCACATTTGAGCAGCTAAACGCTATTCCCATTAAATCTCTGCCAAACGGCACCACGGTCTACATCCGAGATGTGGCGCACATTCTCAACGGTAGCATTCCCCAAACCAACATCGTCCGTTTCAACGGAACGCGATCCACCATGCTGGTGGTGCAGAAAACCGGTAGTGCGTCGACCTTGGATATTGTGCAGGGAATTAAGAATAAAATTCCCCGCCTGAAACAAACGTTACCGCCCGCGCTCGATATTTCACTGCTATCGGATCAATCGATTTTTGTCACTGGTGCGATTGAAGGTGTGGTGCGCGAAACGGTGATCGCGGCGTGTCTCACCGCAATCATGATTCTCCTTTTTCTGGGTGATTGGAAAAGCACTCTCATCATCGCCATTTCGATACCGCTGGCAATTCTCTCTTCGATTGCGGTGTTGAGTGCGCTAGGCCAGACGCTTAACATCATGACCCTGGGCGGACTGGCGTTAGCAGTTGGCATTTTGGTTGATGACGCGACGGTGACAATCGAAAATATCGACCGGCAGTTAGAAGAGGGTAAGCCAACGTTGGAAGCGATTCGCGACGGGGCAGCTCAGATTGCCGTCCCAGCATTGGTGTCTACGATGTGCATTTGCATCGTTTTCATTCCGATTTTTTTCCTCTCGGGTGTCGCTAAATACCTGTTCTCGCCGCTGGCCGAAGCAGTCATTTTTGCGATGATCGCCTCTTACATCCTGTCGCGGACTCTCGTTCCGACCTTGGCCATGTACTGGATCAGAAAGCACGGTGAAGGATCACACAGAGGCAAAGGCAGGAAGCCGCTAGCCTTTTTTAGCTGGTTCTCCCGTTTTCACCAGTGGTTCAATAATCGATTCGAAAACTTCAGACAAGGCTACCGCGATTTGCTGAGTTTCGGACTCCGACACGCCGGGAAGCTCGTTACCTTGGTACTCGGCTTTGCGGTGGTCTCGATGGGTTTGTTTCCGTTTCTCGGTCAGAATTTCTTTCCTTCAGTAGATTCCGGACAATTCGATATGCATGTTCGGATGAAGTCCGGCACGCGGATCGAAGAAACCGCGCGCTCGGTCGATCAAATCGAACAGATGATTCGGCGGGTTATTCCAGCCAATCAAATACACGGCGTTGTTGATAATCTCGGAATTCCCTACAGCGGGATTAATGTCTCCTACAATACCACTGGAACAATGAGTCCGGCCGACGGCGACATTCTAGTTTCTCTTAACGGAAACCACGATCCAACAGATAAATTCGTGCAGGTTATCCGAACTCGCATGCACCATGATTTTCCAGACGTCGGTGTCTGGTTCCCGCCGGCTGATATCGTTGCCCAAGTTCTTAACTTCGGGTTGTCGGCCCCGATCGACATTCAAATTACCGGCGCAGACAAAGCGGCTAACTTCGCGTTTGCCAGCAAGCTCATGGATCAGATTCGTCACATTCCTGGGGCAGTGGATTTCCGGATCCAGGAACCGAATGATGCACCTCAGCTGAACGTCACGATCGATCGCAGTATGGCATCGGTGCTCGGAGTTACAGCGCAAGCGGTGTCAAGCAGTGTCCTGGGTGCCCTGGCCGGGTCGAACCAGACCGCGCCAAACTTTTGGGTCGACCCGACCAATCGTGTCAGCTATCAAGTCAACGCCCAAGTACCGCAGTATGACATGGATTCTCTAGATTCTTTACGTAACTTACCAATCCTTGGCGGTACCAACACCGGACAAGCCCAAATTCTCGCGAACACCGCTACAATTTCACGTAGGACTACATCGCCGATCGTCGACCACTACGACATCACGCCGGTAATCAATATCTATGGAAACGTCGATGGCAAAGACTTGGGATACGTCGCTGATCATATCCAGAAGTTAATAAATGCCTCTAAAAAGAATCTTCCCAGAGGCAGCTTCATTGATGTCCGAGGGCAGGTCAGCACCATGCACGATTCTTTTGTCGGATTATACCTCGGATTGGCATTCTCGATGGTGCTTGTCTACCTGTTGATGGTCGTGAATTTCCAATCCTGGACAGAGCCATTCATCATCATCACCGCTCTCCCCTGTGCGCTGGCTGGTATTGTCTGGATGCTTTTCATCACAGGCACCACCTTGAGTGTGCCCGCCTTGATGGGTGCGATCATGTGTATGGGGGTAGCGACGGCGAATAGCGTTTTAGTAGTGACCTTCGCCAATGAGTTGCACCAACGTTACCGCGACTCCTATCGCGCGGCGCTCGAGGCCGGGTACGCTCGACTTCGACCGGTGCTCATGACGGCGATGGCCATGATCATTGGAATGATTCCGATGGCTTTAGGTCTGGGAGAAGGTGGCGAACAAAACGCTCCGCTCGGCCGGGCGGTGATTGGAGGATTGCTCTTCGCTACCGTAGCTACATTGTTCTTTGTTCCAACGGTCTTCATGATCGTCAGAAGGAAGGCGCATTTTGACACGAACGAAGCTTCTTCAGAGCCAGCTTTCGGGCGCCAAGCAGAGACTCAATCGAGCTAGTGCACCACTTCCGTGACTGGTATAGCGGAGGCCTATCGCTGCGTCAAACCGGTAATGAAAAACGACTTTCTCATTCGCCATAGAGGGTTAGACTGCTATTGCCGTCCGATCGTATATTTCTAACGGTTATGAAATCACCCTCTGCATCGCCGACGAACGTTATTAGTGTTCTGATTGCGGACGATCATCCGGTGGTACGGGAAGGGTTGGTGGCAATTTTTAAATCCCAGAAAGACATAAAAGTTGTCGCTGAGGCCACCGATGGCGAGGAAACCTGCGAGCTCGTTAACCAGTTTTCTCCGGATGTTCTTTTGCTCGACCTGCGGATGCCCAAGAAGGATGGACTGCAGGTGATTACTGACCTGATGGGGCGCGGAGTCACGACGCCGCGAATTATCGTGATGACAACTTACGAGAGCGAAGAGGATATTCGCCGCACCTTGAAGGCCGGAGCTAAAGGTTACCTGGTCAAAGGGACCGCTCCCCAGCAGATCCGGGAAGCAGTTCGCAGAGTCGCGGCAGGAGAATCTTTGCTACCGGCTGGTGTCGCCTCGAAACTTGCTGAATCGATGGCTCGTCCCGAACTCTCGGCGCGCGAGCGGGAGGTTTTGCGATACATAGCGAATGGCCGGAGCAATAAGGAGATCGGACAAGTGCTCTACATCAGCGAGAACACGGTTAAAGCTCATGTGAAGTCCATCTTAACAAAGTTAGACGCAATGGGCAGAACCGAAGCGATTGCGATCGCTCTCGAACGAGGATTGGTCCGGCCCCGTTAGTTGGACTCGATCGGCAGACGCAGCAAAGAAGTTCTTCCGGGTTTTGCGTGGGATCTTGTAACCGCTTCCAAAATGTTCTCCCGGGTCTAGCGCGAGAGTTATTAGGTGATCGGTTCCTAACCATGAAATGGTGGAACAGAACAGCCCAGGCCCATAAGCGTAAACTTAGCGGGCGCCTGCAATCACCCTATGAGGTTTAGAGGCCCCAAAGGACCGGTGAACTAACGCGGGAAGAGCTTCATTTGTGTTGGACTGGTTAGTCTCGGATTCAATTGGCTTTTCGTTTGCTAGAACAGCGTTCTACAGGGCATGTAAAACTGGTTGTCTAACTGTGCGTAACCGCAGACTTTCGCGCGGTGGAAATGGGCAAATTAGGCAAGAGAATTCTCGGCGCATGCCAGCCAAGAAAAAGGCTGCTTTGCCAGGACGCCGCAGCAAGCAGAAAGCGTGAATCATGACGCGGGTCAAAGAAAAACCGCTAGCAGAGACGGCTGGTCGGGAGAGATTATTAGACATAGCGAGTGATAGGTAACCGTTTAGGGTGTTGGCCGAGCGGTGTTCGCTCTTAGAAAATAGGCGAAGCAGTTCGGCGAATCGCTTCTCGTAGGAATGACAGGTAGGACTGTCGCCGCCCGGGTCGACCCACTCGGGATGTTGCTCGCGTAAGGCGTAGTGTATTTGCCGTTGGAGTTCTGCGTAGGTCCGGATTATTTCGTTGTGCATGGCCGTGGGAAGAGCATGTCATCCCGCACGATTGCTCGCTATTGGCCAGTCGAGCAGACTTTTGCCGCTGCCAGCGGACTACCCTCGTATCGCCCTTTTTAAGTAGGCGTAGTCGGTTGGCGATCAAACTGAGATCACCCCTTAGGGTAGGAACAAAGTGCCCGTTGTGGCCATGGTGGCGCTAATCCACGAATGTTACCCTGGAGCGAAATAAAAGGAGGCAAAAAACTGAGTAGGTTAGTTAACCACTGCTGCTCCTGCTAATCCCTCATACCGGAGGGCTTCTAACCATTTGCTGGTGCTTCGCCATGCTAGGCTTCATCGCACGAGACGTGGTTCGTTCCATCCGCTGGAGACGTGACTACGAAGTGAGCGTCATCCGGATCGTGCGGAACAATAAGAAGTTGAAGTAAAAACAAACAGAGAAAAAATGAAATATAGACCATTAGGTAAATCTGGAATTGAAGCATCAGTCGTCGGTTTTGGCGCCTGGGCGATTGGTGGGTGGATGTGGGGCGGCACGAAGAAAAACGATCCGGCAGGGGCGATCCGGGCTGCGATTGATCATGGGATCAACTTGATCGACACGGCTCCCATGTACGGTTACGGGCACTCAGAGGAACTAGTTGGTGCTGCCCTGAAAGGAATCCGCGATAAAGTCGTGTTGGCGACCAAGTGCGGTATGGTCTGGTACAAGAACGAAGGAGACAAATTCTTCGATGCGAGTGAGACGGGTGAAGCCGAGGGAGAAGCCGATAAGAAATACGAGGTTTACATCAACCTGCGGCCGGCCATGATCCGGCATGAAATCGAAGAAAGTCTTCGCCGGTTAAAGACGGATCGGATCGATTTGTATCAGACACATTGGCAGGACTCGACGACAAAGACCGAAGATGTCATGGCGGAGCTGCTGTTACTGAAACAGGAAGGAAAAATCCGGGCTATCGGCTGTTCCAACGCTACGATTGAACAAATGGAGCGCTATCAATCGGTAGGGCAACTCGATACCGACCAGGAGCAATATTCCATGCTGCAACGGCAACACGAAGCGGACAATCTCCCTTACTGTCGCGATCACCAAGTGGCTCTTCTCGCCTATTCGCCTATGGCTCTCGGAATCTTAAGCGGAAAGATTGGTCCTAACCATGAGTTCGGCGACGGTGATGTCCGACGCGGTAACCCGTGGTACCAGAAAGAGAATCGCCCCACGGTGGACGCCCTCTTGGAAGTCATCCGGTCAGTGGCGGAAGGTAAGGGCATTACGATCGCGCAAACGGTCATCGCTTGGACCCTGGAACAGCCCGGTTGTTCGCACGCTTTGGTCGGAGCCAGGAATCCTGATCAGGCGATCGCCAATGCCAAGGCCGGCGCGGTTACGCTGACTGAGGAAGAAGTCCGAATTATTCGTAAGGTCGTCAACCAGACGAAACTTTGATCAAGACGAAAACGCAATGAGTGAAAGCATCGGGATTATCGGTCTAGGAAGCATGGGTTTTCCAATCGCGCGGAATCTACTGACTTCCGGTTATCGGGTCCGCGTTTTTAACCGAACGAAGGCGAAGGCGATGCCGCTGGTTAAAGCCGGGGCAACCTTGGTCGACCGTGAGGAAGAAGTGTTCGAAACGGGCGGCATTGTCTTCAGCATCCTGTCCGACGACGATGCCGTGCGTTCAGTTACGGTTGGGAACGCGGAGTTCCTTAGACGACTTGGGCCGGGAGGCGTTCATGTCTCGATGAGCACTATCTCACCGGCAACAGCACGATATCTGGCGGAACAGCATTCTAAACATGAAGTTTCTTATCTTGGCTCACCCGTTTCGGGGCGGCCAGATCGAGCGGCCGCACGCAAGCTGTTTGTCCTTTTGGCAGGAAAGCGAGAGGCCAAGGAACGGGTGCGGCCACTACTCGAAACTATCGGAGAACGGATCTTCGATTTCGGTGAGGACCCTTGGAGCAGCAATATCGCAAAATTGGCCCTCAATTTTAATGTTTTGGCCGCAGTTGAGTGCATGGCTGAATCCTTCGCCTTTGCGGAAAAGAATGGCATTGCTCGGGCAAGGATGGCTGAACTTCTATCCGAGACCTTGTTCGGAGGCATTGTTTATAAGGGTTACGGTCAGCAAGTGGCCCAGCAAATCTACGAGCCCGCGGCGTTTCGCCTGAGACTGGGGTGGAAGGATTTGCGGTTGTTGTTGGAGACGGCTCAAGAGACGGGGACCCCCATGCCGGTTGGCTCACTTTTGCGCGACCGGATGCTAACCGCGATCGCTAAAGAGCGCGGCGATCTTGATTGGTCCGCGATCGCTTTGGCTGCCTCCGAAGATGCAGGCTTACAGACCGACAGCTAAAATAGGGAAAGGATATCATTGAAAACAATTAGGAGAATCGGTCACGCTGCGGGTTGATGCTGCTGAAAGGGCGACCGTTGAGTGGTGCTTTTCCAAGACGCAGCATTTATCGCCAACGCGGCGACAATAAGATCAACGATTACTTAAAAAGTGATCTTCCGAAGCAACCAACCACGATGCCTCGCTAGAAGCGCCCGTCCACGGAAACCCGTGTCGTAATAGAGCAAATTCTATTGATTGGCCCTGATGAAACTTTCGGGCGTGCCGCCCTCCGGATTGACAAAGACAATATCCTTCGGATCGCGGCGCGGCGTGTCGATGGCAAGGAAGACAACTGGCTCTTCCAAGATCTTCGGCTGCGCATGTACTGTTCCGCGTTTGAAAAAGAGTAACTCGCCCGGGCCGAACTCAGCGCTGGTGCTTTCATCTTCCATCCAGAATGTGCCTCGACCGGAGAACACGTAGAGGTATTCGTCACAGGTTGCGTGATAGTGCGGCGG